>TBL_comb47_HYPODRAFT_10001624_pt1 | contig 28981 bp, 24 predicted proteins | sample TroBogypolimnion_40_FD_10682 | JGI IMG/M metagenome (IMG submission 10682) | reverse complement strand
TACGAGATAGGTTCCTTCGTTGACTGATCTGTGACCGTCCCTTTGATCCTGTTTAAGGGTTGGGAGAAACCAAGACCAACCATTAATAACAAAAAGATGGCAATTGTTATTGTCTTTGTCATAATCCTAAATTTTCATAAAGATAAAAAAAGCTGTCGTTTTCTGAAAGAGGATAATTATTTAACTTTTTTATCCCTACTTTTGTTAACAACAATTTTAGAAATTCTGATTATGAAAAACAATACCATCAAATACATCGCAGCAGTTATTATAGGTCTTAGCTTTCTAACCTCCTGTGTTTCAAAGAAAAAATTTGTTGAAGCAGATACGGCAAGGATCAGCGCACAAAACAGGAATGACAAACTCACAAAGGAAGTTGCTGCATTAAACAACAAGTTGGAGGAGATGAAAAAGGATTTTAATGTGATGCAAAGTGAGTTAAGACTTTCAAATGCAAAAAAGGATGCCTATATCGATTCGTTAAGCAAGAATGTCGTTGGATTGTCAAAAGACATTTCGAAAAAAGATGAATCGCTGAGCGACCAGATCTTTCAATTTCAGTCAGAAAAAGTCCAACTCAACTCTGCACTTTTACAGCGTCAGTCGATGATTAACGAACTTACACTTAAATTGAATGAACAGGAGAATGAACTGGCAAAATTGAAACAAGAGATAATTGACCTAAAAACCGGGCTTTCAAATCAAAAACTGGAGATTGATACGAAAGGTGAAGCAATTTTCAACCTCACAGACCAAACAAAAAAACTTGAGAGTGACATCGAGCTTTATAAAAAGGAGATTGGAACACTCAAGAAACTATTGAAACCTAAAGCGGCGGCAAAATAAACTGGCGGCTGGCGACTTGCAACCAGACGCTGGCAGCTGGCGGCTGGCATCTTCCAAAAATACATTAACATTTTCATTTTGTGATGATTAGATATATCATCGTAGGAGAACAGCCAGTTGCCAGTTGCTTATTATTTCGTCTCTTTGGCCAGTTTCAATGCGGCAGTAGTTGTATAGTATTTCGTGATCATGTTCGGGACTTCCCACTCCGGAAGTTTTCCGTCTTTGAGATAACCAAGGTATTTTTCGGTCACCTGCGCGAAATGGGCCTCATGGGTAACTTTATAAGCCGCTGGAATAATTACTTTCCATGTACTTTTATCGGTGCTTTCCAGAGAAAGTCCGGTTTGAAGAAGGCCTTGTGTCACAACCTTTTCCAAATTTGATGCAAACGACCTTAAATCAACACCTTCATTCGCTTTGATATATAAGGTCGGATCATATTTTTCGTCAGCACCCTGACGGATTTCAAGCGTTGCTTTTGATCCGTGCATAATGGAGTAGTGGGTATCGCCACTGCCAGCCGGAGCCTTATAATCCCAGATTGCAGTCACTTTGGCAACATGCCCCTTGATTTTATAGAGAATCTCGCCGTTTGCAAACACATTGAGTTTATCGTCCTTTATGCTTTTTAATAGATAATCAGGAAACTGGTCCAATTGGGTCACACTCTTGAATTGATCTTTTGAAAAAACCGTTGGCCAATGTCTCGCAGCCAAAATCTCAACATCACTCTTCTGAATGATCTGATCGGGGAAACAGACCCATTGTACCAAATCGACGAGATGGGTATTGACATCTACAATGCCCTCACCTTGCTGTTCCACGTCGAAAAACCAGGCCGGACGGGTTAGTGCCTTTCCCGATACATCTTTATAGAAATAGTGGACACTGATTTTTTCAACGGCAGGTTTTTCCCTTGTACCGGGTTCGAGCTGTCCAAAAATATCAGGCACCATCGAAAGTTCCCGCTGAAGAATTGTCGTAACTGAAAACCGCTCAGTCATAATATCATAGAGCAATACACCTTTCTCTTTGGCAATCTTAAAGGCATCTTCCAGAACAGGAAACAATTCGGCATTGATCACCATGGGTTTATCGGCCAAAACATTTAAACCTGCTTCAACGGACTTTTTGATGTAATCGGTCTTGATCCGGTTATTCCCTGAAACAACTACAACGTTGCCAGGCTTTTCGGAGAGCATTTTCTCAAGATAATCATTGCCTGTGTACAACTTTTCAACCCAAGCGGTAGGTTTTTCTGCCCTTTGATTGTAACCATCAATGCGTTTAAGGTGTTCTTTCAAGTCGTTGCCATCAGGCGCATAAACAAATACTTCAAGGCTTACCTGATCATACATGTTCTTTTGAACAAGGGCTGCATGGAAATGGCCTGGATCGAGGGTCATAATCTTTACCTCACCCTTTGCCCCGGTAAAAGCAGCCATGGGTTTCGAATTTTCTTTTTGTGTTGGCTTTCCACCTCCGCCACACGAACTTAAAACAACTGCAACTGCAAGTGCCATAGTTGGAAATAAAGATCTTCTCATTGGTATAAATTGAATGTAAATTGCTATATTATAGATATTTAATTATTAAGCGAGAGATTTAGACGATTGGACACAGATTTCATTACAAGTGAATTCCTACAATTGAAAGACATTCGCAAAGTTACAAAAACTTAGCATTTCAATAAATATCAAGGTGCGATAACCCCAACAAAGATTGAAGATAAATTTAGGATCCAATATTTCAATTTTAGTTTCCTTTCTTATAGCTTTCAAACAAATCTGCAATTTTGGCTTCTGTAACACTTCCGCTATGGACCAAAACACGGTAACGTAGATTGAGTATTTCCCCTTTTTTCATAAAGGTCTCCTCACCATTTTGGGGCCAATACATGGGCGTTGGCGACATAAATCCATAATCACGAGTAAACCATGGAGATGGATACCATGGATTTGAAGGATGCTGAAAAATTGTCAGGCCTTCAATGGCATTGCCTCTTTTACCAGAATAATCGATCCATGGCGACGCTTTACCAAAGGTCTCCTTCTCACCTGAAGCTCCTTCTGCATTAATCATTGTACCCCCATTCTTCACTGAAAGGTCTGCTGCCATACGGGCACTAAATAGTGAATGGTTGGTTTTTTTGATGTGAACATCGATCAGCATCTCCATTGTGATTTCGACATCGATCTGATGAACGGTTGTTGAAGGAGCGGTTATCGTAATCTTGCGCAGGTCTTTAACCGGTGAGATTGCTCCTGGACGGCTCCAAATGCATTCGTCAGTAATAACCACTGTATCACCACCTTCTTTGAGGATTTCAACATTCACCGATATAATCCGGCCGCGTTCGAGACCTTCCTGCCAATAATTCCCACCATTGACCTGGTCGCAGCCGAAGAAGAGTGAACTGTGATGTGGATATTCACCGTTGCGCATTGATGTCACCGATCCACCGGAAATTGGCCCATTAACGGGATAGAAAAAGGGATATTTCTCATCGGAAGAGAAAATATAACTTGTAAAATACATCCCGTCAATCGTTACGCTAATTTTGGAACCGACCTTTATAGCATTGATCTTTGCAGCTCTGGCAGGAACAAGGGACAACGCAAAAAAACAAACGAAAACGAAGAATAATGCTTTTTTCATGCTGATTCTGATTTTATTTTATCCATTTAAAAACCTTCCAATCCGGGATAATCCCGGACTGGAAGGCCAATTTACACCTGAAAAATAGAAAAACCGGACTTAAATTCCTTTGATATAGCTTGTTCCATATGGAAAGCGCTGGGGACGTGAAAGCATTTTATTCGCTTCGTCATCCTTTACAAATCTTTCAATTTTTGGGTCCCACTCCAACCTGCGCCCTAGTTTCATCGATATATGAGTGATCAAACAAATTGTACAAGCCCGGTGCCCTTTTTCAACCGGAGAGATTGGCTCTTTGCGTGTTTTAATGCAATCAAGCCAATTACCATGCTGATTATCTATTTTATAGAGGTGGATCTCATTCTCCTTAATCACTGATTTGAGAATTTTTGGATCGCTTGCCGAAAGAGCCTCATTACTTTTGCTCATTGAAACCGGATCGCTTGCAGAGGCTGTATAATTGCCACGAGTTACAAATATCCATCCTTCACTGCCTTCATATCGCACCCCGTTTGGATAACCACCACTCGTGATCATGGTCAGGTCGTTTTCGTATTCTGCAACAGCAATAAATTCTCCATGGACGTTCCAGAGTCCCGATTTTGGAAATTGTGCCATCGAATTAATGGCAACCGGACCGGTCAATTCAGTGTCCATTCCCCATGCAGCAGAATCGAAATGGTGCTGCCCCCAACCTGTGATCATACCGGCACCAAATTGTTCGCAACGCAGCCACCCGGGACGGTCGGTCATGCTGTTTTGTGGATGAACGCGCATTTCGGTATAATAAACCTGCAGTGTAGATCCTAACCATCCATCATAATTCAGGTTTTTTGGAATTGGCATTTCGGGGGCTTCCGGTCCGGAAGGATCTCCCGGAAGACCAATTTTAACTGTATGCAATTTCCCGATGCGTCCATTTCGGACCAGCTCAGCCGCAATTCTGAACTGAGGCATTGCACGTTGTTGCGTCCCAACCTGTAAGATGATTCCGGTCTTCTTAACCACATCACACAATAACCTTCCTTCCGCGATTGTCAATGAGGTTGGTTTTTGCACATAGACATCTTTCTTTGCAAGGGCCGCTTCAATCGCCGGTTGTGAATGCCAATGATCAGGCGTTGAAATGATTACGGCATCAATGTCTTTATTTAGTAATAATTCGCGGTAATCGCCATACATTTTTACATTGACAGCATCTTTGTTCCCCGATTTCTTTGCATAGTAATCTTCGACAAACTGTTTTCCTTTGAGTTGACGGTTTGAATCAAAATCTGCAACTCCGATTACCCGGGCCTCATCATAACGCAATGTTTCAGCAAGGTCGTGCGTCATTGCGATACGCCCAAACCCGATTTGCCCGATGTTGATCTTATTGCTTGGGGCACTCTTTCCAAAAACTGTCGATGGGACAATTGTTGGTAGAATCATCGTTCCGGCCATCGCAGCCGATGAATTTTTCAGAAAATCTCTTCTTTCCATAAAGGGTGTTTTTATTGATTCGTTTTATATAAATTGAGCTATTATGCTATTGGTACCTGCCAATTGGTTATTTCTCGATTGTAACTACCGGCGGATTTGTAAAGTCCTTCCAGATCTGTTCAGCGATCTGTGCATCAATTTTGCCGTCATAAACCAACATCCTATATTTCAGGACGTAATCATTTCCCGGTTTTAATTCCCAGCTTTTATCCCTGATCGGACAAAACTCAAAATAGACATCACCATGTCCATTGGTATTTTCGGGCCATACCCGCATGGGTTCAGGATATTCCCGATTGGATGGATGTGACATGAACAAAATGCCAGAAGTCCCTTTGCCAACAAATTGTCCACCAACATCGCACCAACGGGCCCTTGTGCCATCGGCATCTTTTCGGGCTTTCCCTTCTGATGTCAAAACCCAACTATTGTCAGCATTCCATTCGTCAGTGGCACGGTAACCAATTCCACCACCATAGCGGTAAGCTTCCAGTGTGATTGGTGAAGCAGAGGCACAATTTAATGTGGATGTCAGGTCCCAAAGCCACACTTTTTCGCCACCATATGCTCCAACATTCCAAACCCTTACGTCCCAAACTTCATTCATGGCAACTTTATCGCCACCTTTGCATTGAAAATCAACGTGTTCTTGTCGGACCTTAAAACCACCATAAACCGGACCACTGATCAAAGAGTTAAAACCGGCAAACCTGACAGTTCCCTGACCTTCCATAAGGTTCCAGAAATCGGTGCTATGGCCTTCGAAATGTGTTTTTGTCCACGGATTCCATATACCCATGTGGTGCCAATGGTCAGGAGCATTGATCCGTGTCAGAACATTCCCAGAAGGTGACCATAGGGGATGAATAAATCCACTCCGTTTGTACAGTTCGCTGATTGTATCAGGTGGAAAATTTTCAGCAATATTATATTGAATGACCTTCTGGTTACTATTTTTAATAACCAACAACCTTGAGTTCAGCTCCGTTGTGATCACATTTTTCGCAACATAGGTCGAATCTTTAACAAGAATATATCTCCGATCTGTATTTTGAATATTGTCACTGTCAGTGATCCACCATAAACGGGGTGAATTGCCGGGCTCATACTGACAGGGAACTTCGGTCCGGGTTTTCCCTTTTAATTCGAAAAGTCGAAGAGCACCTTTGTCTGTGTTGTAATCCAGACCTTCAAGTGAAACACTCACAGGTGCTCCGCTTGGTTTGGCACCGACCGAAAATTTCGCCACAATGACCTCTTGAGCGTAAGAACGGAAACAAAACAATAACAGAATAAAAATGATTAACTTATTAAATTTCATGCAAATATGATTTACAATTGCGTTTTATAAGTTCATGGCAGTTCTGCAAACGGCCCAAATTCGTTAACAGCCGAGACAAAGGCCTTTAGATTTTCTGTTGAAACATTCTGAGGTATCCCGCCTCCGCACGACCAAATGACCCTGTTTCTGTCTGTCACCTCCTTCATCATGGCCTGGGTAGCGGTATAGACCTCAGCAGGGGTTCCTTGTGCCAGGATATCACGTGGTGCAAGATTACCGATCAAAGCAACATCAGCTCCTGCCAATTCCCTGATCTGGTTGATCGGGTGGTCAAAAGCAAAGTTGAAAAGGTTTACACCCATCTCTTTGAGGAAAGGGGCACAAACCAAACCAAAAGCATCATTATGAAAAAATCGTATTTTGCTATCTATACATTCAAAAGCCCTTTTCAGATAAGGCACTACAAATTCCCTACATTCATCTTCACCAACAAAACCAACAATATCATCCAGTAAAAGAATCCCTTCAATCGATGGGAAACAAGCCTTTTGGTAACGGACCCAATCGCAAATGAAAATTGTAATTTTTTCAAGCAATTCATGTGCTTTCGCCGGATCCATCGCCAGCAACATCATGAATTCGGTTGTACCCATCAGGAAAGTGGCAATGTTCAAAGGACCGCGTGTCACAGCAAATTTGACCGAATGTCCCGATTCCAATATTCGCGGTTCAAGTTGTTTGAGCCGGTTGATCATAAATGGCAATAAACCGTCCGTTTTTACATTGGGTTGAGGCAACAGATCAATGTCGTCAGTATTGTGGATTACCTTTTCGGCGTGGGGCAGATTCTCGTTGTACCAAACCGAACGTGCTCCAAAAGCCGATGGCTCTGTACACATGCCGTATTCTGACCAGAATCCAGGTAAAAACACAACTTCTGGAAAGGTTTCAATGGCTTTAAAATTTGTCTTCAGCCATATCTCGTCGGAAGTGTAATAATCAAGTGTTGTTATCCCTGCCCAACCCGGTAACCACGGACTGTCGATAATAAATCCAATTTCCTTACCTGTCAAATATTTGCCTTGTACGACATCTAAAAGATTACTCCATTGTTTATTTGTCATTCGTTTTTTTCAAAGGTGTCTCAAAATTAGAACTTCACCAATTATTTTTTGTGATGATTATTTGCCAAATATAATACTATCCTTGCATTCCCGGAATTTCCGATAAATTTCATTGATTGGGAAATCGTAAAGATTTTATATCTTTATAAAAATATCCAAACAAGATGTGTGGCAGGTACATATTGATCCAAAAAGCTGAGGTGATCGAAAAACGGTTTGGTGTTAAAGTGCCCGATACGATCCATTTAACCCCTTCGTACAACATTTCGCCCGGAAAATTCGCTCCTGTAATTACAAATGACCATCCTTATGAAATTCAAATGTTCCGGTTTGGGTTGTCACCCTATTGGATGTCAAAACCAGGTTTTTTTATTAATGCCAGGGCAGAAGGTGACCACAATTCAGACAATAATCCCAATTATAGCGGTGCAAAAGGGATTATCACCAAACCTGCTTTCCGAAAAGCCATCCGGTCACAACGGTGCCTTATCCCGGCAGATGCTTTTATTGAAGGTCCAGAAAACGAAAAACTGAACAAGCCATTTGTTGTTTACCTGCGTGATAAGGTCAGGCCATTTGCTTTTGCAGGAATTTGGGATAGCTGGAGAAATCCGGAAACCGATCAGTTAATCCATTCATTTGCAATTATAACTACAGTTGCCAATGAAGTTATGCAAAAAATTCAGCACCACAGGTCCCCAGTGATCCTTCATCAAAGTGACGAGAAAAAATGGCTCTCCAACACAATTCCTTTATCTGAAGTGACCAGCCTGTTGCATCCCTACCCCAGTTCACTTATGAACGCTTATCCGATTGCACCCACGATAAAGAACCCTTCTGCTGATGATCCTGGCTTGATCCATCCTGCAGGACAGCGGTTAATGTCTGAAACAATAATCCGAAGCAGTCAGGAAGCAAGGATTTCAGGTATGGGTAGCAATAAAAATTATGGGTTTGATGAACATAACCCGTTTGGTATGTAAAGATATTTTAACCAACTAACTCTCATCAGAAAAAAGTCCTGATTTACCTGAATACATTTTCTCGTGTAGCAAAAGCCAGCGTTTTCGTTCCAGACCACCTGCATATCCGGTAAGCTTGCCATTGTTTCCAATAATCCTGTGACAAGGGATTATAATCGGAATAGGATTTCTCCCATTTGCCATCCCAACAGCCCTGCAAAAGGTTGACGATCCCAGAATTTTTGCTATGTCAACATAGCTCATCGTTGATCCGTATATCACGGTTGAAACTTTCTCCCAAACTTTTTTCTGAAAATCGGTACCTCCGGGATTTAAAAGCAGGTCGAACACCTGGCGCGTTCCCGAGAAGTATTCTTCAAGTTGTTTCAGGGTTTCCACCAAAACATCAGGAACTGAACCGTTTTGTTCACACAATTCTCCGTCAAATGAGATGGATAAAAGATGCTGCTCATCAGAACATAAGTTCAATATTCCAATTGGACTTTCAATTGATTTGTAAAAGACTGCCATTAGGATAAAATATTGCCTGAAAATCAAAATCAAAAAGACAATACGCTCCTGACGACCCATCATTCCTGTAGTGTCACAACTATCATTACAATTCCCTGATTTTTATATTACGGAAAGCCACTTCATTTCCATGATCCTGTAAAAGGATATAACCATCATCAAAATCGCCAAATCCCGGCGCCTTGCTGAATTTGCTGGTTGCAATAGCGGCTTTAAAAGATTCCGATCCTCTTGTAATTTCAAGGACTTTAACCCCATTCAGATAATGCGCAACTCTTTTCCCATTCACCTCAATGCGGGCACGGTTCCATTGGACAATGTCATTCACCCTTTTAACCGGTTGCGCCGGATCGAATGTTTGAGAATTTGCCGGGATAAGATCATAAAGAGATGCAAGTGTCCGGTTTCCGTTGATGCCCAATTTTGCATCAGGATGTCTCGCGTCGTCGAGGACCTGAAATTCGAAACCTACTGTATTTCCTTTGCCGGGTTCAGCCTGAATGAAATATTTAATCCCGCTATTTGCTCCTTCTGTTAATTTGAAATCAGCTTCAAGCACAAAATTCTTAAATTTTTTTGTTGTTACAATATCGCCCCCTTTTTTATTTTCTCCTTTATTCGGGATCAACATTCCATCTTCAATTGTCCAACCTTTTTCAGGAAAACTGGCCAAAGCCGCTCCCCTCCAACCCTGAGTTGTTTTTCCATCCCAAAGAAGTTTCCATCCATCAGCTTTTTCTTTGTCGGTAAGTGTATTGTTCAGGTAGCTTACCTCCACAACACTTTTGTCCATTTGTTTTCTGTTGGCCTCAAGGTCTTTGGTCATGATGTTGATATTCCTCCAGCAAATGGATCTCCCTGCATTCTTTTCTTCCTTACCGATTGCGTGAACCTGAAGCGCAATAAAACCGGAAGGGGTCATATTGTCAACAAGGTTGGCGCAAGGCATATCGTTTAACCATGTACGTATCGAATTTCCAATGGCCTCAACCCTGTATTTGTTCCATTGTGCCCGCTTATAAGCCTTTTTAGAAGCCTGATTGTACTCCATTGGATACAACCATCCCCTGCGTGCTTCGTCATAAATCCCTGCCGACCAGGCTCTGGGCGAATCATCACATTCGACCTGATATCCGTGGACACGGCCATCGTTGTATTCCTTATTGCTTTCGGACCTGATTTGAACACCGGAATTAAGTCCTTCGTCCATTTTCATTTCAAATTCAAGGATAAAATCACCGAACGTACGGGTCGTTGCCAGAAATGTATTCGGCGTGTTGATCCTACTCTTACCCACAATTTCGCCATTTATAACCTTATATTCGGCAGTTCCATTCAACCGTTCCCATCCATTCAGGTCCTTCCCGTTAAAAAGTTTTTCCCAGTTCCCTTTTGCTGCAAAAACACCCAATGAAATTACAATCAGCACAACCGTCGCAACTATTTTCTTCATCTCGTTTAAAGTTAATTTGATATTCATTTTTTTGTAAACCGGTCGCTAAGATAGCTCATTTAAAAATAACCCGTTATCGCAAACGGTAAATTTTATAACCCTGAACCTAAATAATTAGATTTTATTTAAATCACTGTTAAACAGAATGATCTGATTTTTTTTCGTTTTCATGGAAAATGATTTATCACCATATCTCACGGTTAAGGCAGAACCTGATGTAGAAAGTACTTTTAAATTAACCAACCGTCCATTTTTCCAGTTAAATTCGAGTTCAAAACCTCCCCGTGCCCTTAACCCTCGCACATGCCCATCCGGAATATCTTTGGGTAGGGCAGGCAATAAATCTATCGCATTCAAATGGCTTTGCATCAGCATTTCAACAATCCCGGAGGCACCGCCAAAATTGCCATCGATCTGAAATGGAGGGTGTGCGTCAAAAAGATTGGGGTACGATCCGCCGCCTGTCATTTTAGTACCAACCTGACCTGTGGGCCTGAGAAGCATCTGAACCATATTCCAGGCGTGATCACCATCACGAAACCTGGCCCAGAAATTTATTTTCCACGCCAGGCTCCACCCGGTACCTTCATCACCGCGGGCGACCAACGATTTGCGGGCAGCATTCATCAACTCAGGAGTATCCTGCCAATTGATTTCCTTTCCCGGATAGACGCCCCACAAATGAGAAACATGACGGTGTGTATTTGAAGGATCATCAAGATCGGCCACCCATTCCTGTAATTGGCCAAACCGGCCAATCTGATAAGGGGCGATCTTAGGTAAGATAGCTTTTAACGAATCGGCAAAGATTTGGTCGATTTTAAGAATCGCAGCTGTTTCGATGCACTCCTTGAATAGGCTTTTGATAATTTCATGGTCCATTGTTGGCCCTGAAACCAAACCGCCGTTTTCAGGAGAATTTGAAGGACAGGAAACCAGCCAACCGCTTTTAGGATCCTTTACCAGAAAATCCATATAAAATTGGGCAGCACTTTTGAGGATGGGCCAGGCTCGCCTGGCAAGGAATACCGTATCGCGGTTGTATAAAAAGTGTTCCCAGAAATGTGATGCCAACCATCCGCTTCCCGATACCCAAATCCCATGATTTGAGGCGTTGATTGGGGCAGCACCTCTCCACAAATCGGTGTTATGGTGTAAGACCCAACCCCTTGCATTGTAATGGACCCGGGCGACCGTTTGTCCGCTGGGAACGACCTCATCGATCATGTGAAAAAGGGCATCATGGCACTCGCTGATATTCAATGGTTCCACAGGCCAATAATTCATCTCGGTATTAATGTTTACCGTAAATTTACTATCCCACGGTGGATTGAGCTTGTCGTTCCAGATTCCCTGAAGGTTAGCCGGGTAGGTCCCTTGTCGGCTACTCGACAACATCAAATAACGTCCGTACTGAACATAGAGTGCTGCCAGTGAATTGTCCATTTTTTCAGGAATGGTTTTGATCCTGGCATCAGTAGGAAGGTGTTCAGTATCCGATTTGCCCAAATAGATATCGAACCGGTTAAAATAAAACTGATAATCTTTTATGTGAATGGATTTTACTTCTTGAAATCTCTTTGTTCCAAAAGCGGTAAGATAATCGCCGCACCTAAGTTCAGAATTTCCCGAGACATCTTTGGGATTGACAAAACTTGTTGCAGCAAAAAGATAGATAGCCGCTTCATTTGCTTTTTCTACATGCAACAACTTATCCACTACCGAAACTTTACCCCCTGTCGTCACTACCTTTAAAATAGCAGTTCCTGTAAGTACACCATCTTTTACTTTTAGGTTCAGTTCAATTGTCCCGTCACTCTTTGCAACGACAGAAAATCCTTCATGTATTGAAGAGAGTAAAACGTCAAAAGTCAATGCAGATTTTGCAGACGATTTCAAATTTATGGCTATTGTTTGATCGGGAACACTCGCCAGATATTCACGTGTATATTGAATCCCACCCACTTTGTAACTTGTCCGGCATAAGGCGGTTGAAAGGTCTAGTTCACGACTGTAATCTGTGACTTCCCCCTGCATCGGGAATTTAATCCACAGGTCACCAAAAGGCTGATATTTTCTCTGGCCAATTGGGACACTCATAAACTTCTCCATTGCAAGACTTTCAGCCTCTATTTGTTTCCCGTCCCAGATTAGTTCTCGGATTTGCTGAAGATATTGTGAAGCACCTTCGTGCGAGTAGTCGTGAGGTCCGCCAGTCCACAGGGTTTCTTCGTTGAATTGAATATGTTCCTCGGCTTTTCCACCATAAATCATCGCTCCCAACCTTCCGTTACCGATGGGCAATGCTTCTTCCCAAATCGTAGCAGGTTGGCCATACCAAAGTTTCAATTCAGAAGCCGGGACAGCCGCCAGGCTACTGAAAGAATAAAAGAAGGTTAGCAAAAGGAAACAAATGAATTGTAAAAAATTTTTCATTTTTTTATGTTGATTGGTTATTCAATCTGACCTGTTTATGACAGGCTTATATCAACAAAAATAGTAACAATTTAAATCCGGCTACCTGACTTCAAAAAATTTAAAATAAAAAAGGTCCGCAAAAAAATAAGGGGACCTTCTATAAAATGGACGATCAATAAAAAATCAAAGTTCATTCTCACCCGAGACATAACCAAAATTTGCAAGAATACCACCATCAACAAACAACAAATGTCCATTCACATAATTACTTGCTGCAGAAGCGAGAAATACAGCTGCTCCGGCAAGGTCCTCAGCATCCCCCCAGCGACCTGCAGGTGTGCGAGTCATGACGAGATTATTAAATGGATGGCCGTTTACGCGGATTGCTTCAGTCTGAGAAGTTGCAATATAACCAGGTCCGATACCATTTGCCTGAATGTTGTGTTTCGCCCATTCACAGCACATATTTGCAGTAAGGAGTTTAAGTCCTCCCTTTGCCGAAGCATAAGCAGATACAGAATTCCGACCGTAAATACTCATCATTGAACACATGTTGATGATTTTGCCACCACCACGCATGATCATTGAAGGAACAACCCTTTTTGAAACAATAAAAGGTGCAACAAGATCAATATCAATTACCTGTCGAAAGTCTGCAACCGGCATATCAAGAATTGGAATGCGTTTGATGATTCCAGCATTGTTCACCAGGATATCGATAGGGCCTACTTCTGATTCGATGATTCCGATTCCTTTATCGACATCCTCTTCGTTGGTCACATCAAATACAACAGTAAATACATCAATTCCATCCTCTGCATATGCTTTTTTACAACTTTCAAGCCGCGCTTCAAAAATATCGTTCACACAAATCTTTGCACCCGCTGAAGCAAGTCCTTTTGCAATTGCCATTCCAATACCGTGCGTTCCACCTGTTACAAGTGCGACCTTTCCTGTCAAATCAAACATTTTCATATCAATATATTAATTAATAGCATTTTACAATTTCAAATGTTCTCCAGATTTATCTCAACTGATTTGGAGAAACCACGTCCATATCGCCATAGTTGAGGTTTTCACCCGCCATTCCCCAGATGAAGATATAGTTGCTCGTTCCGGCTGCAGAATGGATAGACCATGTTGGAGAAAAAACCGCCTGTTCATTCTGCATCCAGATGTGGCGGGTCTCGATTGGATCACCCATAAAATGACAAATTGCCTGATTTTTTGGGACTTGAAAATAAAAATAAGCTTCCATTCGGCGACTATGAGTATGAGCCGGCATTGTGTTCCATACACTTCCAGGTTTTAGTTCTGTCATACCCATTTGCAATTGACAGGTACTGACAACAGAATTTACAAGTAACTTATTAATTGTACGGGCATTAGATTCCTCCATTGTACCTGTATGAACAACTTCTGCATCAGCGAGTGTTACTTTTTTTGTTGGATATTCCTTATGGGCTGGAGCCGAATTCAGGTAAAAACGGGCTGGGGTATTCGAATCTAAAGAGGAGAAAACAATTGACTTATTTCCACGACCTACATATAATGCCTCCTTATAATCCAGTTCATGCTTTATTCCGTCAACTGTTACAATACCTTTATTCCCAACATTAATGATTCCCAATTCCCTCCGTTCACAAAAATATTCAGCTTTTAAGGGATCTATTGTTTCAAGTGCCAGATTCCCGTTTACCGGTACAGCACCCCCAACAATGTAACGGTCATATTGTGAATAAGTAAGACTAACCCGATCCTCAACCATCAGGTTTTCAATCAGATATTCCTTACGCAAACGTGCTGTATCATAGCCCTTTGCATCGACCGGATGGGTCGCATAACGCTCTTCAAATATTGTGCTCATACTAAATAATTAAGTTGAAGCTGTAAAATTAATAAATTGGAACCAAATTGCAATCGATTGCACAAATAAATATTTTATGCTGCAAGTTGGAATTTTTTTTCCTATTTTGCACCCTTGAAACAGAAAATTAACCAATGCAGATGAATCATCATCGATAAATGAAAAAAAATCAGGAAATAACGATACACAATCTTGCAAATGTATTAAAAATATCCGCCTCCACTGTCTCAAGGGCACTGAATGACAACAGCAGGATCAGTAAGAAAACACGCGAGCTGGTACAGCAAAAGGCGATAGAATTGGGATATCGCCCAAATGTTCTGGCAGCTAACCTCCGCAGCAAAAAAAGCAATACAATTGGCGTTGTGGTGCCACGAATAGACAGGTATTTTTTTGCCTCTGCCATCAGCGGTATCGAAGATTATGCCTGGACCAAAGGGTACAATGTGATTATCTCCCAGTCAAACGATCTTTTAGCAAAGGAAATAAATTGCGTTCTCTCGCTTTTTAACAATCGTGTGGATGGAATGATCGTCTCTATTTCGATGCAAACCAATGAAGACAAACATTTCAGGTTATTTTCAGAAAAAAATATCCCACTACTCTTTTTTGATCGTTTCTGCCCTACAATTGAATGTGACAGGATTGTTGTGGATGATTTCAATTCGGGTTACAACATTACAAACCAATTGATTTTAAGAGGGTGCAAAAGAATCGCACATATAGCCGGTCCGGAATTGCTTAATATTTATAAAGACAGAAAAGAGGGATACCTAAAGGCACTAAGCGATGCCGGACTACCTCTTTTCAAAGGATATCTTGAATCGACAAAACTCACCCGTGAGGAAGGATTCCAAGCATTTCAACGACTAATGTTGCTCCAGGAACCTCCTGACGGAGTATTTTGTGGCAATGACACAACAGCTTTGAGTGCTCTTGAATATTGTCAGAAAAATAACATCAAGGTGCCATACGATGTTGCATTGACAGGTTTCAGCGACGAACCTTTCAGTGCAGTTGTGACACCATCATTATCCACAGTTAAGCAACCAGGGTATCAAATGGGATTTCAGGCGGCTCAAAAGATCATACACCGGATCGAAAACATTAATTACGTCATTCCATTTGAAAAAATTGTACTCCCAACCCAACTCATTATCAGGGATTCCTCAAGGTAACCATCGCTGTGCCGATTGCATTGAACACTTTCATCAGTTCACAGTATTACAATGAATTAAACATTTAAATTAGGTCATTTTGCATGATTAATATATAATTTGGAGCTTAAGTAGTTCATTCAAAACTGCACCTTCCCCTAAAATCATTATCTTTGTCCAATAATAGTTAAAAATGAAAAACGAAAATCTTCCATATAATTGGTACGCAATCCGCGTTAAATCAAGGTCAGAAAAAAAAGTTCTTTCTGACCTGATTGATCAAGATATCGAGGCTTATCTACCGATAACAAGAAAACTCAGACAGTGGAGCGACCGGAAAAAATGGGTGGAGATTCCGTTAATTTCAGGGTATGTATTTGTACACATTTCGCGCAAAGAATATGAAGTTGTATTGAGGACATTTAACGTTGTTTGTTACATCTATTTCGAGGGAAAAGCTGCAATAATAAGGGATGAAGACATCAATATTCTTAAAAGGATGTTGGGTCAGGTTGAGGTAGAGGTTGAAGTCACACATGATCAATTAAAACCTGGGCAATTAGTCGAAATTATTTCAGGTCCGCTTATTGGGATGATTGGTGAACTCTTAGAATTTCACGGCAAGAATAAAGTTGCCCTCCGAATTCAACCACTTGGCTACACAGTTCTTGTAGAATCGCCAGGTCAGAATTTAAGGCCTTACCACACATAAAGCATCATTTAACAGTAATCTGCACAATGTAATAAAATCATATTGAACATTTATTTTCAGTATTCCAGGCTACAATATTTTCGTGAAATCATTAAGTTTAATTGATTTCAGTTTTCATTCCAATTGACAGATTCGATAAAATAAGTAATTTTGTAATTTAATTAATCATTGATGAGCCATATAACCGTTTATTTCCTGAAAACCGAAAAACGGAGGCCTTTGTAAGTTACATATTGTGACTGAGAGGGCGAAGCTGCATGATTTCTAAATTTTTCAACTCGTTGAATTACTCGAAGATAATATCAAATATTGAAAATAAAATTCTTGGACTTGATGTGAATTTTTATTTAATGATTTCAATGTTAATCAATTAAAATAAATATCATGCAAAGTTACGTTTCAATAGTATCAGGGTTTATTATTGCTCTTGGAATTTCACTTTATGTAGTGCCTGTAGTCGTCAGAATCGTTTTAACATTAAGGTTTCTGGATCATCCAAACGAACGATCAGCAGCCAAAAAACCTGTTCCGACTTTAGGAGGTATCGCAATCTTCCTGAGTTTTATATTTGGGGCTACGATTGCTCTATATCAGCATGAATTTCCGGAATTGATCTACATCTTTACAGCCATACTCCTTACCTTTTTCGTTGGTTTAAAAGATGATATCCTTCAATTACCGCCATGGAAAAAAATTCTAGCGGAATTGATCGCTTCTGGACTTATTATTTTTATGGCTAAGATCCGGATATCAAATCTTCACGGGTTTTTAGGCATTGGCGAGATCGGTTTGATACCAAGTGCAATTTTAACAGCATTTGTCATCATTGTTTTTATTAATTCGTTCAATTTAATGGATGGCATTGATGGCCTAGCCGCCGCAATGAGTATGTTTTTTTCAACTGTATTCGGCGTATGGTTTCTTATAAGCGGGCACATCGATTATGCTATACTTTCATTTACACTTCTTGGTTCAATAACCGGTTTCTTTTACTTTAATGTTTTCGGAAAAAAGAATAAGATTTTTATGGGCGATACCGGATCTTTAATGCTTGGGACCATGTTGTCGGTGATTGTTATCCAGTTTAACGAATTTAATATAGACCAATCACAGCCATTTGCTATAGCTGCCTCACCAGTTATTTCATTTGCCATTCTTTTTTATCCTTTGGCAGATATGGTCAGAGTATTTATGATTCGGGTTATTTTAAAAAAATCACCGTTTTACCCCGATAAAAATCACCTTCACCATCGGTTCCTTACCCTTGGTTTTTCGCATAAAAACGCGACGTACACAATCCTGTTTACCAACATCCTGTTTATCATTCCCATATTTGCATTGCAACACATCGGCATTTTCAGGTTATTGTTATTAACTCTTTTTTTTGGCGGATTACTTTTCATTATACCTGCAATGATCATACAGGAGAAGAATCTAATTAAAGACACTGATCCACAGCAACATATCATTTTATTCAATTTCAGATCCGCAAAGTTCGGTTTCATAAAGTCAAATTATGTAAATTCACCGGCCCTTCACCAAAATCAAATTTCAAAATTTCAAAAAATCCTTCAAAAACTGAATCTTTGGTAAACAATTAGAATTGCCTGTTCAAGTTTGACTGACATCCTTAAACTTATTAAGGTTGGTCAGATCCGATTTAAGGGCAAGCCGGTAAAGAACCACCTTCTTTTATGGTTTTGCCCTTAATAATAATCGTAAATACCATTATAACTTGATTCGGTCCTGATGCGACAAATATTGAATTTCAGAAACAACATGCTTTTTACCAACTGTTTCTTAAGTATCAGGATAAATTTAACTATTAAATCGCCCTTCCATGAAGTTTTCCAGATGTCTTATTCTGATCATCGCAAGCCTGATTTCCTTAACAACTTTACCGCTATGGGCACAACAAGTCAATCCTTCTACGGTAGATGTAAATAGCCTTAGTGACGCACAAATTCAAAAAATAATAAAGGAGATCCGTGCACGTGGACTTACCCAGGACCAGGCTGTAGAACTGGCGAAGGTGCAAGGGGCATCACAAGATCAGATTGACCAACTATTTGTCAAAATCAAAGCCCAGGAAAAAACCATTCCGGCCGATACAATCTCTGAAATTAAATCAACCGATACTCAAAAAAATTCTCAACAGAAAGGTGTGACATCCAAATCAAAGGTCAATGTTTCCGAAAAAACAAAAAAAATATTTGGATACCAGCTATTTAATTCTGAAAATCTCTCTTTTGAACCCGCGGTCAACATACCTATTCCAAACAATTACATCCTTGGGATTGGTGATCAATTGTCAATCAATGTATGGGGGGCTTCGCAAACTCATTATCAACTTCCGGTAAATAAAAACGGAGCTATATTGATCCCCGATGTTGGACCCGTATTTTTAGCCGGACTTTCATATGAAAAAGGGCAGGCACTGATCAAAAACAGGTTAATGGCAATTTACAGTGGAATGACAGGGGACCATCCCAATACCTGGGCTGAAATCACCCTTGGTGAGATCCGGTCGATAAAAATCAGCGTAATCGGAGAAATCAATGTTCCTGGTACCTATACACTCCCATCGACAGCTTCAGCCTTTAACGCCCTATATCTCTCCGGGGGGCCAAACGAAAACGGGTCGTTTCGGGAAATCAAATTAATCCGCGACGGAGCAACTTTTAAGATTATTGATGTATATGATTTTCTGATCAAGGGAGATCCAACTGCCAATATTCAATTACGCGAGCAAGATATTTTGTTGGTTCCAACTTTTAAGGCCCGGGTAGAATTCGATGGTGAGGTAAAACGGAAAGGTCTTTTCGAGATCAAAAATTCCGAAACCATGAGCGACCTGATCGGATTTGCTGGAGGATTCACAGATAAGGCCTACACTCAGGCATTGTCGGTGGTTCGAAACAATGAAAAAGAAAAGGAAATACGAACAGTAAATAACGGTGCTTTTGATTCTTTTTCCCTAAAAAACGGAGACTATGTTAAGGCTGATTCCATACTAAACCGATTCAGCAATCGGGTAAGTATTGCGGGAGCTGTATTTCATCCTGGTAATTATGAACTTACTCCAGGGATGAAACTTTCCGAGCTCATCAAAAAAACGGATGGTTTGCGCGAAGATGCTTTTATGAACAGAGGGATCATCAGCCGTCTAAAAGAGGATAAATCACCTGAAAATGTATCATTCGATTTAAAAGAGGTGATTGAAGGAAAAAATGACATTTTATTGCGCAGAGAGGATAAAGTCAGAATAAACTCGATATTCGAAATGCGTGAAGCAAGGACAATCGAAATCACCGGTGAGGTCATCAAACCGTCAAGTTTCGATTTTCAGGACAATATGACCCTGGGAGATATAATTTTTAAGGCTGGTGGTTTTAAAGAGGGTGCAGATATCTCCGGAATTGAGGTGACACGAAGATTAAGTTACGATCAGGCTGCCAAAGTCAATGATAAAATGAATGATATCTTTCAGTTTGCCATCACTAGAGACCTTCAACTTTCACCCAACGATGCATCATTTAAACTCCTCCCCTTTGATGCTGTATTTGTACGCAGGGCTCCGGGGTTCAGGGATCAGGGAACTTTTTTGATTACCGGTGAAATAATCTATGCTGGAACCTATGCCATATCAGGGAAGAATGAGAGAGTGTCGGATGCGATTAAAAGGGCTGGTGGACTGATGCCCGGAGCATTTGTTAGCGGTGCTACATTAACCCGTACCAATAAACTCTCAACCGCAGAAATAACAAAGAAAAAGCAGCTTATGAAAATGGATACGACTTTAAAAGATACACTTTTAATAGAAGCAAAATCGTATTCTGTTGGAATAGAACTAAATAAAATACTGGATAACCAGGGCACAAGCATTGATCTACTTTTGCAACCCGGTGATGTTATCAACATTCCGCGCGAATTACAAACTGTCAAAGTTTCAGGTAGTGTAATGAATCCATTGGCGTTAACATACCAGAAGAACCTAAAATTAAGAAATTATATCTACAAGGCAGGTGGATACAGTGAACAGTCAAGGCAATCAAAAACTTATGTGATCTACCCTAACGGAAATACTTCAACAACCAGAGGATTCATCTTTAAGAAAAACCCCAAATTAACACCTGGTGCAGAGATTATTGTTCCGCGAAGACCCGAAAAAAAAGGTGGAGACAATGCAATGAAATGGGTATCCATTGCCTCGGCGATGAGCACTTTAGCCATTGCGATTGCGACCCTCGTCAAACTATAGAATTGTCATTTGTCATTCACAATAAAATTCAAACCAATAAAATTTCTTTCACCCGGCTTCAATTTATTCATAACCTTTTTTCATTATCGAATACACATGACCTCAGTTGAAACTCACCAATCAAACGATCGCGATACCGAGATTGATTTCATCTATCTTATAAGAAAATTTTGGGATAGAAAAATTTTCATCGGCAAACTTGCCTCCATTGGGATTTTAGCTGGATTCTTTGTGGCCATTCTAATCCCTAACCAGTTTACGGCATCATCGACAATGATTCCTCAAATAACAGATACCAAATCCAAACTTGCTGGACTCTCGGGTTTGTCAAGTGTTGCCGCAATGGCCGGGATCAACTTAGGGACAACATCGGGTTCTGAATTATCTCCCAGAACCTATTCGAGTATAATTACAAGTGTCCCATTTCAACTCGAACTCATGAAAACGATGTTGAATTTTGATCAGCTTGAAAATCCAATCACATTTTATGATTACTATACTCAGGTTAAATCGGAAAATAAAATTATCAAATACTCAATTGGACTCCCTTCCTTGATTTATAAATCCATCATCGGTGAAAAGAAAAACAAATTTAAATCGCCACAATCAAATCCCTTATATCAACTCACTGAAGATCAAATCGAAGTTCAGAGGATCATTACCGATAAAGTTTCTGTTTCAGTAAATGAAACCGATGGTAGTGTTACGCTTAGCTGTTCACTCCCCGAAGCTTATGCATCAGCGCAACTTGCCCTAAAAGCACAGGAATTGTTGCAATCCTACATCACAAAATTCAAAGTCGAGAAGGCCAAAGCAGACGAAGAGTTTATTCTACAAAGATATAATGAGGCCAAATTGAACTATCTTTCTGCCCAACAGAAACTTGCATTGTTTCGTGATCGTAACAGGAACACATCGACTGCTACCGCCAAATCAGAAGAGGAGCTTTTAACCTCTGAAAATTCTTTGCTTTCCGGTGTTTATTCAGAATTGGCAAAAAAATTGGAACAATCCAAAATTGAAGTCAAAGAAGAAACACCAGTTTTTACAATAATAAAACCGGTTTCAGTTCCAACAAAAAAATCACAGCCAAACCGACCACTGATTTTAGGAATTTTCTGTTTTGTCGGCCTGCTGACAGGAATTGTCATCGTATTAGGTGAAGACTATTTACTTCAATTAAAAGCTAAATGGAAAGTTCGTGTTCAATAAATTAGTTTCCCGAATGAATTGGGTTTTTTAGAAATATTCCTACACCTGCTATGGCCTACCTAAATTAAAATATTCAAAATGAATCATGAACTAAAAAAAAACCTGACTTATTTATTAATACTTCAAAATGTTAACTATATCATTCCACTTTTACTCCTTCCCTATCTTACCAGAACTTTAGGGGTTGACAATTTTGGAAAAATTACATTCGCGCAAGCTTTTATAACTTATTTCATCCTTCTGACTGATTTTGGATTCAACATCTCCTCTACACAGGAAATCGTCAGGGTTCGTGACGACAAAAATGCATTGAGCAAGATCTTCTGGTCAACTACAATCACCAAAGCTCTCTTTGCACTGGCAAGTTTCCTGATCTTTTCAATATGCCTTCTGACCATTCCCAAATTACAGAATATTAGTTTATTGCTCCTGATCTCATTCACAGGGGTGATCTCAACCATCCTATTTCCGGTGTGGTTGTTTCAGGGACTTGAAAAGATGTCTTACATCACCTGGTTTAATGTCGTACCACGAATACTTGTACTTATTTTCACTTTTTTATTGGTGAAACAACAATCGGATTATGTAATTGCTTTAATGATACAAAGTGCAGGGACGTTTTTATCGGCATTATCATGTTCAATTTTAATTTACACTCAAAAGCTGGTCAAATATTATCCAACGAATCTTAAAAACATTAAATCGACTATCGTTGAAGGATGGCATATTTTCGCTTCAGGTGTGGCTACAAACTTCTATACAACGACAAACACGGTCATCCTCGGTATTTTTGCCAGTGATACAGCTGTCGGATTATTCTCTGCTTCTGAAAAAATAATCAGGGCTGTGATCTCTCTTTTCTCCTCTGTTTCACAAGTCACTTTTCCGCGTATCAATGCGTATTATCAGGAATCAGAAGAGCTCGCACTTATTTTCGGAGCAAAAGTCCTTAAATATCTGATGACTTCAACTTTGATAATCGGTTTATTAATATTTGCCTTTTCTCCCTTAATCGTTAAAATACTATTTGGTGTCCCTCAATACAATGAAACAATCACCATTCTCAGAATAAGTAGTTTTATTCCATTCTTTTCAATCTTTAATGGTATATTAGCTACCAATGTGCTGGTCACGTTTGGTTTAAAACGAAATCTATTAAGAATTGTGGGCTTCGGCGGTATTTTCAGTTTAGTATTCATCGTTCCATCTGTCATTCTTTTCCAGGCACGAGGAGTAGCCATTATTGCGACTTTAACCGAGATTTTAATAACCATCATTATTCTAAACGTATTTAAAAAGCATCATATCCATATAAAGTTTTGATAATGGTACTGTTGCTGACCGGAGCGATTGATATCCGTAATTTCAATATCCCTTCGACAAAAATTACAGATTGTAAGGAACGACTTGATCAATATCTCGATAGCATTGATTATGCCTTAACGCATTATCAATCCATCTCAGATCTTGTATTTTGTGAGAATACCAATTTCAATTTCGATTACTCATATTTGCATGAAAAAGCGGTCCAATATGGAAAAAAGCTTGAAATCTTATCATTTAAAGGCGATTATATAAGGATTCAACAAAATGGCAAGGGGTATGGAGAAGGAGAAATTATTGCATATGCATTAAATAACAGCAAATTACTCTCAAAATCCGAATCCTTTTTCAAACTCACCGGACGATTGGTCGTCAAAAACATGGATCAAATCATTACCTCATCACCGTTATCAAGTTATTTTATTTATCATCCAAAAAATATTTACAAGGTTTCAAAAGACCATATTGAAACTTTTTTTTATAAATCAGAAAAAAAACTTTATCTCAATTTATTGATGAATGCCTATAAAGAAGTTGATGAATTGAGATTTCAATATTTGGAACACATTTTTTATGAACGGCTATACCCGATTAAACTAAAATCATTTAAATTGAGACCTGAAATCTCAGGCCTTTCCGGCACAGCAGGAGATAACTATGGTTCAGGTAATAAAAATAAAATGTTAGAGATTATCTTCCACTCAATCGGTGTCAATCATCTGACTAAAACAAGATATCAAAACTTACTGACCAAATTTTTATCGTTACTCCTGAAAATCATAAGATGGGTCAAATGATATCAAAAAATAACATTCAATATAGGGAACAAAATGAAAATGATATAAATGGACAACCACTGATAAGTATTGTTACCGTTGTCTTTAATGGGGCAAAGACGTTGGAACAAACCATTCAAAGTGTGATTTCCCAGCCATATCAAAACAAAGAGTACATAATTATTGACGGTGGCAGCAATGACGGGACTCTTGAACTGATCAGAAAATACGAAGCTTCTCTTGCTTATTGGATCAGTGAACCAGACCATGGTATTTTTGATGCAATGAATAAGGGAATAGCCAAAGCCCGTGGGGAAATAATCGGGATAATTAATGCAGACGATTGGTATGAAGCAGGTATCTTTAATACAATTGCCAACCAATATCTGAAGGTAGGACCGGAATTCGTTATTCATGGATTGCTACGAAATTTTCTGGATGAGAAAATCTATTCTGTTGCTGGCAATACCATTCGCGGAGTTCGATATAACCCTGTTCACCATCCAACCTGTTTTATCCCGGCCAGGATTTACCAAAATTTCGGAAATTACAATATAAACTACAGATATTCTGCTGATTATGACCTAATTTTAAGATATATTGATCGCGGTGTAAAATTTATATTCATCGAGAAAATTATAGCAAATTTCAGATTGGGAGGTCTCTCATCCATTTCCAAGGCAGAAAAAGAGATGTACAAAGTAAAGGCAAAACATCACCTGATATCAAAAACCGAGGAGGTATTGCGGGTTTTAAATGTAACTGTCAGGAGTTTAATAAAACGATTACTCAAATAAAAAAGATTGTTTGCAAAAGCATAAAAAGCTAAGATGATAAAATCCAACTATTTAGGTTTTTTAATATTTGCGAGCATGATGACCATTTTTTATGTGCTACCCGATCCTGAAGGTATCCAAAAACCTTTCAGGATATTATTGGGCATATCATTTGTATTCATCTATTTTGCCCTTTTAATCAATAAAAAGATCAGCAGCAGAACAATCTGGCCAATCATTATTGGCGGGATTCTGGTAATTATTATGATCCTTCGCGGAACAGTCCAGACATCGTTTATCAATGCCTATCTTTGTCTGTTTGGTCTTTTGTGTACACCGCATCTTTTATTCGTTTTGACCCCGATACGTAAGACAAACCTTACCTACATTTACATCCTTTCCATTATCTCGATTGCCATTCAGTTTATGATATTCTCATCGACAGACGGAAGGCCATCGCTTGCCTATGAAATCAATTTATCCGGTGCATATCTCTTCCTTTTTTTTATTTCCTCCGATATCCTTGGAAACAAATTTGGTAAAATCTTTGTGATTTTCCTATCTCTGATAACTCTAAGCCGACTACTTATTTTCAGTATTCTCCTGTTTTATTTGGTCCATTACCTGAAAAAGCATTTCAGTTTCTGGCTTATCAAGTTGTCTGCCAGAAAATTGGCAATTGCCAGTTACATTTTTATCTCCCTCTTTTCGGTCTGGTATAGCACCAATATTAAAACCAAAGTGGCAGACACATCAACCATAAACAGGGTGGTTTCGCTGAACGACGGATCGAATCAATTACGGTTTCTGGCCAATACATTGGTCTTATCAACCATCTATGTCTCCCCATTAAGTGAAAAGGTCCTTCTCGGTTTTGGACAATACGAGAATTTTATTAAAACGGCTGACCGTTCAATGGTTATGCCACACAATGAACTATTCGACTCAATTGCTCAGTTTGGAATTATTACAGTTTTTTTCTTTTCGATCTTTTCACTCTCCATCTACAACAAGGTAACTTCATTTGACAACATCGAATATTTTATTCCTTTGGTTTTTTATACCCTCATACTTTGGGTGCGTTTTCTGTTGGTCCCTAGTTTTGAAATGATATTTATCTTATTCATGCTCAATCTGGCACTGACAAGAGCCAATGAAATGAAACAATCATTAATTGTCAAAAAGGAGTTTAAACCTAAGGAACAGATAACCATTTAATTTTTAAGTAAAATTTTGTCCGTTCGTCACATCATTTTTCTTGTATCTGACATCCATTTAAAAGGTGGAGGGGAGAGAGTCGCAACCAATATGGCGAATCATTATGCCAAAAATGGAGATCATATAATCATAATTTCAATATCACGGCCCAAATCTTCAGGAATATTTCAGTTAGACGACAATGTAGGAGTGAAATATCTGAATGTAGATCTGGAAACGGGAAACAAGATTATCAGTAAAATAAAATCCGTTTTTGCGCTCAGGTCATATTGCAAGAAGATCAATCATTCAACAATATTATTAGGTATTGGGACTTACCCGGCACTACTCATTGCCACACTGCAAAATAAAACGCTCATAAAAATTGGTTGCCAGCACAGCTCTTACGCAGCTGTAAAACACATTTGGGCAATCCTTCGGTGGATTTTATTCAGAAGACTGGATTTGATTATTTCGCTCACGGAGCATGACCTCCCTAATCTTCGAAAGCTCAATAAAAATGTTGTTGTGATTCCCAACAGCATCAATTTTTTTCCGGACCAACCAGCGAAACTTCAAAATAAGACGATACTATCGATTGGGCGCATGGATCATTTAAAGGGGTATGACCTATTGATTGAGATGTTTAGTTTGTTTTGCAAAAAAAATCACAATTGGAATCTCCATATCATCGGCGATGGACCTTTAAGGGGATCAATTATCAATCTGATTGGAATAAAAGGGCTTACCAAAAGAATTTCGGTAGATAGTTCATCAGCTTCCATCATGGAAGAATATCTCAATGCCTCTGTTTATCTAACGACATCGCGCAGTGAAGGACTACCGATGGTTTTGCTTGAGGCCCAGGCTTGCGGGTTACCTGCTATAGCCTTTAACTGCGAGACAGGACCATCTGACATTATCAATAATGGAAAAGATGGGTATCTGATTCAAGATTTTGACATTAAACTAATGAGCGAAAAGTTATTGGAATTATGCGGCGATTTTAACAAAAGAGACCAATTTGGCAAAAATGCCCGTGAGAATATTAAAAAATTTATGCCAGATCGGATTTTTGATAAATGGGATAAGCTTTTCAGCGAATTAACACATTCAAATTGATGATTCCCAAAATCATTCATTATTGTTGGATCAGCGACGAACCTTATCCTGAACTGAACAGAAAATGTATAGAATCCTGGAAAGAATACCTTCAGGATTATCAATTTATTTTGTGGGATAAAACCAAAGTATCCTTATTAAAAAGCAGTTGGTTGGATCAGTCTGTTGCTTCAGGGAAATTTGCATTTGCGGCCGATTTTATCCGGGCATATGCACTTTTCAATGTTGGTGGAATTTATCTTGACACTGATGTCGAATTGGTCCAATCTTTTGACCAGTTCATCAAATATGAGATGTTCATCGGATTTGATACCAATAATGATCTGGAACCGGCTGTTATTGGTGCAGAACCTCAATACGGATTGCTTGAGGATTTGCTTCAATATTACAATAAAAGATCCTTCTTAAAGACCGATGGGAGACCCGATCTGAGACCATTGCCGATCATATTTAATGAAGTTGTAAGTTATCGTTATCCCTTAAAAATGAACGGGGAACTCCAATTCTTCAACAGTGGCAACCTTGCTTTTTATCCTTGTTCCTACTTTTCGCCAAAAAATATTTACTTAAAAAAAATAAGAATTGCGTCAGAAACTGTTTCGATCCATCATTTTAGCGGTAGTTGGGTTAAAAGAAATCTCAAATATTATTTGAAGCAGTCATTACACCGGTTTGTTTTCCAAATTTGCGGGAGCCAAATTCACAATCAAATAGTTCAAACATTTAGAAGAGTTATTGGTTGAATAGATTATTATTGCTGGATGATTGTATGACATCATTACATTTCTTTTTATGAATTTTTCGGTACTCATTTCTGTATATAACAAGGAGCGGCCTGAGCACCTTAAAGCAGCCCTGGAAAGCATTTGGATTGGTCAGACATTGCGTCCATCAGAGATTGTTCTTGTAAAGGATGGACTTCTTACACCTGAACTAGATGAGGTTATTGAACATTTCAAATTAATCGCACCACTAAAGGTTTGCTCCCTTGACAAAAATTACGGATTGGGTTACGCTCTTGAAAAAGGACTAAACTTTTGCTCAAATGAACTGGTTGCACGTATGGACAGTGATGATATTTCAAGTTCAGTCCGGTTCGAAACCCAAATCAGATTAATGTCCGATCATCCGGAACTGGACATTTCGGGAACCAACATTGCCGAGTTTGTCGATCATGTTGACCGGATCTGTTCACACAGACGTCTTCCTTCTCATTTTACTGATATAAAAAAATTTGCAAGGAAAAGAAATCCCTTGAACCACGTTACTGTTATATTCAAAAAATCAGCTGTTAAGAGTGCAGGTAATTATAAACCTTTTTTTGGTTACGAAGATTATTATCTTTGGATTCGAATGTTGAAAAATGGGTCTCTGATTGGAAATATTTCGAAAGATCTTGTATTTGTGAGAGTTGGCAGAAATATGTTTGAACGGAGACATGGTGTTTTATTTTTTAAACAAGAGTTAAAGTTGCAGAAAGAGCTGCTTGAGATGGATTTTCTGAACAATTGGGAATATTTCAGAAATATATTTTTACGTGCTTTCCCACGTTTATTCCCTGTATGGGGACTAAAAATAGTTTATAAATTTCTTCATAAATGAGCAAAATAGCATTAATAGGTGCAAGCGGATTTATCGGAACAAGGATTATCGATCTTTTAGGAAAAGAAAATTGCTACAATATCGATAAAAATCCAAGTGAGAAATACAATGATATTACCATAATACAAGACATCAGGGAGAAGCATTTCGAGCAGGTGCTTCAAAAAGGGACTGGTACTTTAATCTTATTGGCGGCTGAACATCGGGATGATGTTTC
>TBL_comb47_HYPODRAFT_10001623_pt1 | contig 28994 bp, 29 predicted proteins | sample TroBogypolimnion_40_FD_10682 | JGI IMG/M metagenome (IMG submission 10682) | reverse complement strand
GGTCGGCGTAGCCAGGATCTTTTCCTCTTCTGCAAGTTGGGGCCGTTCCAGAACGTCGATGATGATCATCTCGTATTCGCCCGCCAGTCCCTCTTCACATATCCGTCGCAGGTTGGTGATGGCACGCGAAGAGCGTGACGTCTGTCCGGTTACAAAAAGCTTGAGCAGATATTTATTCATGCTCATCTCCTTTTTTCGGTCGGAATGTTTCCTGCCTGCAGGCCCCAGCGAGGTTGCGATAAGAAGAAACCAGGTATCCCATCAGTTCCAGGACGAGGAAACGTCCTTCGGCCAGGTAGGCCCGTGACTTACCGGCGATCGCGTGGTCGGTTCTCTGTTTCAGGGCCGAGGTGTAAATATCTATTACCTCGCGGGGGCCGCCATTCATAAAAGCCAACCTTTCCGCTATGTCGCGCAGTTTCTCCGCAATATTATGCTGGACCTTGTAGGCATGCTGTTCCAGCGCCAGATCCATGATTTCTCCGTAACCTGTGACTAACTCTTGGTAAATGTCGGGGAACCCATCCCGCAAAGACCCGGCACCGAAGCTCGCCGCAGTTACCGAAGTCGTTGGCTGGCCTTTCAACCGGTCAAGGGAGCGGAGTTCGTCCTCCAATTGGCGGATTCGTTCGTCCATGAGCTTTGCCTTGACTTCCTCGGACAGCTTTACTTCCGTTATGTCATAGAAATGGTCGATGCGGCCGCCTGCGAAAAGTCCCGAGCGGATCGGATCGCTGCGGTGCTCGACCCAGCGCTCCGGACGCTGCTCACTATTCAGGATATGAATGACGAATATTTCCCCGCCCCCCCCTCCGTTGTCGTGGCTAGTCGCAATCCTTTGCAGAAAGGCCTCCGGATTTTCTATTTTCGGCCCGATTTGCAATTCCACCAGGTTACGGATGTCCCCATAGATCACCTCGGTGCGCTGGATGCCGAAGTACTCCTCCAGCGCTTTGTTGAACCATCCCACCTTGAAATCGGCGTCCCGGATGATGATCCCCCCGGCCGTGCTGTCGAGGATGGCGTCGATCAAAGAGTGGTGGCGGGCTTCGCTCTCCCGCAGGCCCTCCTCCAGGGCACGGCGTTCGGTAATATCGAGGACGGATGCCATGATCAGCATGTCGTCCCCCTCTCCGGCAAAGCTTAGTGATATTTCCACGGGGAACTCGCTGCCGTCCTTACGTCGTGCAACCAGGTCGCGTCCCGCGCCCATCGGACGATTGTGGGGATTAGCCAGGTATCTGGTCCGGTGCTCGCCATGTACCTGCCGGAGTGACTCCGGCACCAGGATTTCCACCTCCTGCCCGAGCAAATTCTCGCTCCGGTAGCCAAAGAGCTCCTCTGCTTTTTTGTTGGCCAGCACAATCCGCCCGTCTCGGTCAACAATCACAATCCCCTCGGCCGCCATTTCCAGCAGCGAGCGATACGTCGGTTCACCCATTATCAAGGTTCCCTCCCGAAGGCAGATGGCTAACACCAACCCTCTTTTCCCCCATGCTACGAAGATTGCGTTATCCTGTCAACAGCCGTCCGATCCAGTATGGTGAACTATAATCTGTCCGGCATTTACTCGATCTCAACCACAACCTCGTTTCTGCGCATGAATGGTGGCGTAACGATTGCCAGAGTAACGCGATTCATGGCGCCACCTTCTTTGGCAGCGGCGGCAACATCGATTCGGTGAGGCACTGTGGCTTACTGAAGACCAGCTGCAGCACACTGGTAAAGCGCTCCGCGACCCCGCCCTCGCAATAGCAGAGATAATATTCCCACATCCTGATGAAGCGCTCGTCAAAGCCCAGTTCCCGGACCCGTTCCAGATTGGCCTGGAAGGCATTGCGCCATGCCCGCAGGGTGCGGGGGTAGTGCGGAGAAAGGTCCTCCAGGTGAACCAGGCGCAGGTCTGAAGCGCCGGCCGCCGCGTCGGACATGGCATTGAGCGACGGGCAGCAACTGCCGGGGAAAATGTAGCGGTTGATGAAGTCGGGGGAGCCCAGATAGCGCTGGTAGACATGAGCCGGGACGCTGATGGCCTGGATCAAGGCCGCGCCATCCGCCTTCAGTCGCTCGGAGCAGGCCCTGAAGAAGGTCGGCAGGTGGCGGTGGCCGACCGCCTCGATCATCTCGATTGAGACCAGCCGGTCAAATTGGCCGGTCAGGGTCCGGTAGTCCTGCTGCAACTGCCGGCAGTTATCAGGAAAATTAACAGCATGACGAACCTCTCGGATCCTGGCCTGACCTTAACATCATGAGCCGAAACCGTATTCGGTAACATGCTGGAACCGATTCACCAGGTAGATCTTGTTAACCTGTATCCGCAGCAGGGCGCAACCCGGGGCGCCGGCAAATTCGGCCAGATTGGGATGCTTTCCCAGGTAAAGGTCCAAGGCTGATTGCTTTGCCGCACCCTGCAGTTCCTCGGCGGCGCCGAGGACTGTGGCGGCAGCCGCCTGGCTGAAGTCTGCTACGGTGTTGTGACGATCATCAATCAGCAGTGCCACCTGATGGTTATATTCCAGATGGGTCCATTTGCGGGTGCTGCGAGGAGTTATGAAGTAAAACTGGTGCAGATCCGGAGTTGCCGCAAAGGCAACCAGATTGGTATAGGGTCCGGTTCCGGTGTCCGTGGCAAGAACTGCCAGATGCTGTCCCGCACACAGTTCGTCCAGCACTCTCCTGTCATCTGCGGTATCGTTCATGGCTTCCGGTTCTCCTCTTTGTCATTAGACCCTGGCAGCCTGCGTGCACCCATAAGGAGCCTGGCTACGACGCGAAGGGCTGCTGTGCGTAGGACCATGGCAACTTCTCCATCAAGCATAAGACAGTCATAACAGAGTTCGCTATAAACGCAAACAGTGGTAGATATAATGGCAAGGCTATCAAGGTTTCTTCTGCTGCAGGAACCGGTTATTCGAGATGTGGCAAGAACCGGGACCGCTTGGAAGGTATCTGCTGCCAATTCACGGGCGACTGGAGATACACTATGAGTCTGATGGTTGATCTGATGGAACGGGGCCTGCTACCGGATGCGGTCGTCCGGCGCGGCATCAGGCTGCTTTTACAAAGACGCCTGCGGGACGAGAACAGTGGTGACACGGAGCTTGAGCGCGAGTTTATCGCCACCCTGAAGAAGAGCCCGTTGGCTGTCGTGAACAGCACTATGAATTGCCTCCCGCCTTCTTCTCACAGGTACTGGGCCCGCGCCGCAAGTACAGCAGTTGTCTGTACCCGGACGGGGTAACGACCCTGGCTGGCGCCGAGGAGGCGATGCTGGATTTGACCTGCCGCAGAGCGGGACTTGAGGACGGCATGGAAGTCCTGGAGCTTGGCTGCGGCTGGGGCTCGCTGACGCTCTGGATGGCCGAAAAGTACCCGGCCGCCCGCATCATGGCGGTTTCCAACTCCGCTTCGCAGCGCGAGTTCATAGAATCGGTTTGTCGTGAAAAGGGTCTTGGCAACGTTCTGATTGTCACTGCCGACATGAACTATTTCTCGACTGATAGTTGCTTTGACCGGGTCATCTCGGTAGAAATGTTCGAACACATGCGCAATTATGCCGAACTGCTGCGCCGCATTTCCCGCTGGCTGAAGCCTGAAGGACGCCTGTTCGTCCATATCTTCTGTCATCACGACTTAGCTTATTTTTTCGAGACCGAGGGCGAGGGCAACTGGATGGGGCGCTATTTCTTCACCGGAGGCATCATGCCGTCCGACCGGCTGCTGTTCTACTTCAACGATCACTTGTGTATCGAGGAGCACTGGCGTGTCAATGGACGCCATTACCAGCGAACCTGCGAGGACTGGCTCAAGCTTCAGGGCGCACGCAGGGAGCAGATTATGCCGATCCTGCGGGATAGTTATGGCGACCAGGCGGAGCTCTGGTTTCAGCGCTGGCGGGTGTTCTTCATGGCCTGCGCCGAGCTGTTCGGATATAACGACGGCAACGAATGGTTCGTGGGTCACTACCTGTTGAAAAAGGCCAATTCATAGCGTACAGAGTGGGTGCCAGTTGCTCCAGCCCCGTACCTGACGGTGGCATGGCTTTATTCCACACTACCAAGAGGTGAAAGATGGAAGACATAAAACCAGCTAGCCAGAATGTCCTGATCACTGGAGCAACAGGTTTCATCGGCAGGCGTCTGGTCGCTGCTCTCTGTGCACAAGGCTCACGAGTACGGGCTCTCGTTCGTAATCCCAGTCCTCTGCTGCCAGAAGCGGTGGAACAGGTCAGAGGCGATCTCCTCGAACCCTCAGGCATGCATGACGCCTGCCGCGGGATCGATACCGCCTACTACCTGGTCCACGCCATGGCCGGAGGGCGCTCCGGCTTCCAGTCACGGGACCGTCTGGCCGCGCAGAACTTCGTGTCGGCTGCGGAAAAAGCCGGGGTTAAACGGGTCATTTACCTGGGAGGACTTGGTGAAACCGGGCCTGAGCTGTCCGAGCACCTGGCCAGCCGGCGTGAGGTTGCGGAGATTCTCGGCAAGGCATCCTTCGCAACGACTATTCTCCGGGCCGCGGTCATCATCGGGGCCGGAGGAGCCTCTTTCGAAAGGATCCGTTCGCTGGTGGAGAGTCTACCGGTTATGATTACCCCGCGCTGGGTTTCCACCCGCTGCCAGCCGATTGCTGTCGGTGATGTGATCCGCTACCTGGTCGGCTGCCTGGAAGAGGAGCGAACCGCCAATCAGACCTTCGACATCGGCGGGCCCGAGATCCTCTCCTATCTTGAAATGATGAGGCGCTTCGGCCAGATCCGCAACAAGACGCAGTTGATCATACCGGTCCCTTTCCTGACTCCGAAGCTCTCCTCCTACTGGGTCGCACTGATCACCCCCGTGAAGCCCTCCATTTCCATGCCCCTGATCGAAGGCGTGAAAAACGAGGTGATCTGCCGGGACAGCCGGATACGTGAGTTGATCCCTTTCGAGCCTACACCTTATGATGAGGCTATCCGTATTGCCCTGCGCGAGGGAGGGGAGCCCTGACCGCCGCAATGTCCATTTCGACGACATCTCTTGCCGCCTTGAATTCGATTTTGCTATCATCAAGCTGGAGTGAACCATTAACCACGCGGAGGTTACTATGCAAACCCTGCTCCTCATACTTTCCTTCATATTTCTCGGCGTCATTGCCCCGGTATTTCTCCTTGCCATGGTGAGTCCCGGGTCATTTGGCACCATTCTGGCCGGGTGGACTGTTTTTGCGACCATTGCTCTCCTGCTTGGGTGGGGGATTCTGGTCAGGAAAAGACGTGTATAAGGTAACGACACGATTCGAGGTCCAGGACCGCTATTCTGCGGTCCCGAACCTCCTGGGTTCCTCAGGAGTCAATAGCAATCCGCTTCGCTTCACCCTTGGATATTGTCTTCCTGGGGATGCTAACCGTCAGGACCCCCTTGCTGAATTTCGCTCCGATGGCTGCGTGATCAGCATCCTCGGGAAGGGAAAGAGTCCGTTGGAATGAGCCGTAGGAGCGCTCTACACGGTAGAAATCCCTTCCCTGCTCTTCTTTTTCCTGTTTTTTCTCCCCTTTGATTCTCAAAGTGTCACCGTCCAATTCCAGTTGCACCTCGTTTTGATTAACTCCAGGCAGTTCAACCGTGACGCAGTATTCCTTATCGTTCGCTGCGATGTCCATGGTGGGTTTAAGCCAGGCAGATGGTGCCATTGATGGCAGTGACCGATCGACATTCCTAGAGAATAGGGGAAAGTCGTGAAAAACGTCGTCGAAGACACGGTCAATCTCCCGTTGCAACTGCAGGAGCGGGCTCCCTGTGAAATTTCGCATATCAGCTCGGTGGACGGGTAACGACGTACCTTCCTGCTCTTGTTCCTTCCTGAACCAGTTCCAGGGCGCAAGCTTGTTGATGTCCATGATTTTCCTCCTTGTCTGAGTGTAACTATCCGATCTATAACCTGTTCATAATTTAATAACGGCCTGGTTCTTTTTCAAGGGGAGCTAACAATGATCTGGCGGTGACGTCTGAACCTTCGGTAAATCGAGTTTTCACTTCCGTCAGACGAGACGGGTCTAATGATACAGGATGTCTATGCTCGTCTGGTGGCAGATCGTACCCGCAACCGGCTGAGATACTCGACGATGTCTGGAAGGCGCTCAAGCAAAAGCGATCACCTATCTTGCTCACCGAGCGGTATGGGGTATGGGCAAGTTCAGGGGGGGCGCCAGTTCCAGTACACGACTTAATTCCTACCCATTTGATGCATACGATGCCGTTGTCTAGCCGATGACTCTGGCTGGCAAATGCTTGACATGCCCTCGATAGAAGCTATCATGGTTAAGCCTGATTAATGTTGGCTCGGGCCGGATGGCGGCCAAATTCCTCAACCCCTCTAACCGCAATACCACGGATGTGAAGGAGGTGTGGATGAAACGTAAAATGATAAAACGCGATTTTCGACAGATGGGTTCGCCCGCCAGATTCATGGCATTTTGCAAGAAGGTGCAACATGCCATGACCGACAACCCGAACCTTCCGGATTCGGTCCTTTCCTTTCTGAAGCTGTATCTCGAGAAAGTGGCCATCCTTGAAACGACCTACCATCAGGCACTTGATGGTGGCCGCACGCTGATTCGCCAGCGCGAAAGCCTCTGTCAGGAAATCGTGGTTCTCCTGGATCAGATGGCATCGCTTCTGGAAGCTGCCTTCATCCTGAATCCCGATGCCCTATTGACCACGGGATTCACCGTTACCCAGGAACGGAGAAACACTGTCAGGGTAAAGTTGCCGCTGACTGCCCCCGCGGATTTCAATGTCTCCAACAGCGGCGAACTCGGCAAGGCGCTAGGCAAAGCGAGCAGTTGTCCGGGCGCATTGGTCTACGAGATTCACTTCAACGTGCAAGACCCATCGGTTGAGGCTTTCTGGTTCCATAAGTCGAACTATATCGATCCTCAGCAGATGGTGATGGATGGTCTCGCAGCTGGAAATACCTTCTTCCGAATGAGGCCATTTGGCGAGGGCGGTCCCGGACCTTGGTCCGGTGTCGTGAGCACGCCGATCACCTGACCGGCGGATAAATGCGGTTGACGCATCAGTTTGGTCCTGAGGGTACCTCAATGGGTACCCTCAGCTGCTTACACTTTCTAAGCAGCGACCTTGTTTCTCCCCCCTTCCTACCTCCTTTTCCGTACCCCACCGCTTTCCAGTTTAACCATCCGGGATTATGAAGAATTTTGAAAAATAGCCGCCCACACGCCCCTGGGCGCGAACCCCGCCATCATAAGCTTCAACCTCGCGATCATATTTTCCATGGTCGCCATCATATTTTTTATGATCGCAATAATATTCTTCATCATCGGCATCATATTTTTTATTACTCCGATCATATTTTTCAGTATGGCGACCATATTTTTTATGATCGCGATCATAAGCCTCAACCTCGCCATCATATTTTTCATCACCACGATCATATTTTTCATGGTCGCTGTCATGTTTTTTATGATTGCGATCATGAAGCCCAACCTCGCCATCATATTTTTCATCATGGTGATACTATTTTTCATCAGCGCTATCATGATCTTCATCCTCGAGGGGTGGCGCTTCGACCTCGCGAAACCGGGCATGGACGGCATGGGCAGCACGGGCCGCATGATGTAAGCTTCGCCCTGCGGCACGCTGAACAAAAAAGGGGGAACCGGCACTGCGCCGGTTCCCCCTTTTCCGTGCACCCGGGGATTACCCTCCCCGGGTCTTCATGCTAAGGGGATCAGTGGTAGACGACTTTAAGCTCCGGAGCCAGGGAGGACAAGGTCCCCTCGTGGATCTGTACCAGTCCGTCGGCAACGGCCGTGGGGTCCTGGCTGATGCGGACCTGGAAGTGGGGGAACTGTCCTAGCTGCGCCTGCTGCATCAACTGCGTCACGTCGAAACGGACATTGAAGCCGACATCGCTCTGGGCAACGAAGCTGTTCTTTCTCAGCACCGGTGCTGTGCTGAAGTCGGAGGCGAGCAGCGGGTTGGGCGGGAAATTGAGCAGGTCGATGAATATCGGTACCGAGCCGGTCGAGCTCGGACTGAGTGCGTCGATAAAGATGTCAAGAGTCGCCGAATCGATGATGGCACTGCCGGGAACGCCGCCAGCCCCCGTCAGATTGAAATCAAGGAAGGCACGGAATTCATCGGTTGGTCCGGCAAAGCCCGCCCTGATGAACTGGTTTCCCGATGGGGGCTGGGTAACGACGAAGGTGTTGCCGGGCGTGAGCTCTATATCACCATCGTTGGCAAGTGTGCTGAGAATCTGGGTGGAGAAGGTCGAGGAGTGATGGTCGTTGCCACACCCCGCAAGAATCAGTAGCAACAAGATGGCGAATGCCATGCCGAGTCTTTTTCTCATAAGCCCTCCTTTTGGTCCAATCGTGGGTTACCCGTTAATAGTACCAAATGTTTGCTGAAACAAAAGCTTGCCGGACTCCCCCCTGAAATTTCTTGATTGGTCTTCTTAAGCAAATCATGTTAAGCCAGAGAACGTGAAAATACCTGCGTTATTGACGGACGATGCCGTACTTGCGCATGCGGGCGCGCAGCGTGCTGGGGTGCAGATCAAGGATACCTGCGGCTCCGTTTTTCCCCTCGATGCGCCAACCGGTTTTCCGCAGGACCCGGATAATGTGATCTTGTTCCAAATCGGCGAGGGAATTGGCGTCCAGTTCTAACGGTACCTCAGGTTTGCGGATGGTTTCCAGCCGATCCGATACCTCAAGCGCGGTTCCCCGGCTGGTGATCACCGCCCGCTCGATGATGCTTTCCAGTTCCCGCACGTTGCCTGGCCAATTGTATTCCTGCAGGGCGTTCAGGGTGTTTTTTGGCACGGTCCTAATCTGCTTGCCTGTTTTCTTGTTGAATTTGGCTAAGAAAAAACGGACCAGCAGCGGGATGTCTTCCCTGCGCTGCCGCAGCGGCGGCATCAAAATAGGAAAAACATTGAGCCTGTAAAACAGGTCTTGGCGGAACCTGCCGTTACGTATCGCGTCCTCCAGATTCCGGATGGTGGCAGCTATGATCCTCACATCGGTCTTCAAGGTGCGGGAACTGCCCAGCCGCTCAAACTCGCCGTCCTGAAGCACACGGAGCAACTTGGATTGCAGCTCCAGGGGCAGCTCGCCTATTTCATCGAGGAATATGGTGCCCTTGTCGGCCAGCTCAAAACGTCCGATTTGCCGGTCGTAAGCCCCGGTGAAGGCGCCTCTTTCCCGGCCAAAGAGCTCGCTTTCAATGAGATTCGCGGGCAGCGTCGTGCAATTCACTGTTATCAGCGGTTTGTTTTTGCGGGTGCTTTTGCTGTGGATGGCGCGTGCCACCACTCCCTTGCCGGTTCCCGTCTCGCCCAGGAGAAGTACCGTGGCATTGATGGGGGCGACCTGGTCGACCAGTGCGAACACGCTGGAAAGGGCCTCGCTTTTACCCACGATCTCGCCGAAATTGTCCTGGCGCGAAACCTCGCGCTGCAAGTAGATGTTCTCTGACTGAAGCCGGTCCTTCAAATTGTTGATTTCGGAATACGCCGCCAACAGCGACGCTTCTGCCCTGGTGCGCTCCGCCACCTCCTTGGTGAGCTTGGAATTGGTTTTGGTCAAAGCTTCGGTGCGCCTGGTCAGGTCTTCAGTACGATCACGCACCACCTGCTCGAGGTTGGCAGCGTGAATGGCAATGTTCTCCTTCGCCGCCCACAACTCCTGCTGCAGGTCAACCATCCGTCTTCCCGCATTGAGCCGGACCCTCAACTCCTTGATCTTGAGCGGCTTGGTGAGATAGTCATCTGCCCCGGCATCCATGCCGACGATGATGTCAGCGTCCAGTTGCTGGGAGGTAAGAAGAATCAGGTACCGGTAGGGCTCCTGATTTCCTTTTCTGACCATCTTGCAAATATCAATGCCGGTCATACCCGGCATCATCCAGTCAAGAATGGCGATCCGCGGGGCATCTGCCGCTTTTAGGACCTGCCAGGCTTCCTTCCCGTCCCGCGCCACGACGACCTCATAGCCCCATTTTGCCAGGATCCCTTCCAGAACCTCGCTAAAAAAGGGGTCGTCCTCAGCCACCAGTATCTTCATCATCCCGCTCCTTGGATCGTTCGAGCTCACTTGGGCACTCCCTGCGCGGGGAGCGTGAAGTAGAACGTCGCACCTTTCCCCGGATTCCCTTCGGCATGAATGCGCCCCTTATGCCGGCGGATAATCCTGTCTACCGTGGCCAGGCCGATGCCGTTGCCCTTAAATACCTCTGACCCGGGGAGACGTTCGAAGGGCGTAAAAAGTTTGCCGGCATCTGCCGAGGCGAATCCTATCCCGTTATCCCGGACGAAATAGACCTGTTCACCATTGATCTCGGCGGCACCCACCTCGATGATCGCGTCCTCCTTATTGCCGGTGTATTTCCACGCGTTGCCGATAAGGTTCTGCAGTACCGAGTACATCAGATTGGGGTCGCCGACCGCAGTCAAGCTTCCGGGGACTTTAAAGGTCACCCGACGGTCGGGATCTCCCAGTTTTAATTCCAGATACACATTGGTGGACATCTCGCTCAAATCGATGCTTTCCAGTCTCGGTTGGCTGTGGGCCATGTGTGAGAACTTGAGCAAGGCCTCTATAAGGCCGCTCATGGCAAGCACCCTGTCGTAGGCTATCCCGACATATTTCTTGCACTCATCGTCCAGTTTGTCGCCGCACAGCAGTTGCAGTGCCTGGCAGGAGGTGCCAATGGTGTTCAAGGGTTGCCGCAGGTCGTGGGAGGCCATCCGGTTGAAGGCATCCAGTTCCTGGTTGATTTCCTCCAGTTCAGAAACCCGGGCGGTCAGGTCGGCGTTCAGCGCCTCGATCCGAGCCTCCAGCTCTTTTCGGTGGGTGATGTCCATGATCACCGAAACCCAGCCATCCGGTCGCCCGGACGTGTCATAGGTGGGTGTATCCTTGACCGTAATCCAGCGCAGACCCAGCCCTTTGAAGTCCACCCTGGTCTCATATTCGACCTTTTGTCCCGCCAGTGCCTGTTCGAAATGGGGAGAGAGGGTCTGGTAAGCCGGGTCTCCCAGCACCTCTTTAATCGAATGGCCGATAATCCCTTCGGGCACACGATTCAACCATTTTACAAATGCGCCGCTGCCCCACAAATACCGGTAGTCCCGGCTGCAACGGACCACCCCTACGGGCATGGTGTCCGTGATCATCTGCAGTTGCTCGTTGGCAAGCCTCAGGTCCTCTGCCGCTTGTTTCCGCTCGGTGATGTCCCGCAGGGTGATGACCGCCAGGATGGCATGACCCGCCTTGTCGTGCACGATGGTGCCAGAGTAGCTGGCGATCCACACCTTTCCCGAATCCTTGTGGCGCAGGCGCATTTCATGATCGACGAAGCGCTCGCCGCGGAGCGCCCGTTCCAGTGGTCCATCCTGAACCGGCACCGGTCTCCCTTCCGTGTCTATCTGTTGGAATATTTCCTGATAGGCCAGAAACTGCTGGCTGTTTTTTAACCCGTGCAAGGAGAGTGCTTCCTTGTTCATCGCCAATATGGTGCCGTCCAGGCGGGCTATCACTACTCCATCATTGATATTGTCGAGGACTGCTTCCAGTTGGAGCAAAATCTGTTCGCGTTCCTGTTCCAGCTTTTTGCGCGCGGTAATGTCCCGGATGTTGCATTGGATCACCTTGGTCTGCCCCACAAGATAGACGTTGCTGACAAACTCGACAGCACACTGACGCCCATCGCTTGCCTCCAGGGGGAGGTCCTCGTAGCGGATATAGCTCTCGCTCGACAATTCCTGGTACGCCCTTTTGGAAGCCTCCTTGTCCTTGAACGGGCCGATTTCCCAGAGCCTTTTCCCGACAAATTCTTCTCGAGAGTAACCCAGCATATCTATCAGGAAGGGATTCACGTCGGTTATCTCGCCGGATTCCGCATCAAGAATCAGGATGCCATCCTGCGCCGTTTCGAACAGGCGCCGATAGCGGGTTTCAGAAATGGCAGTGGATGCTTCAATTGCCTTATGAGCCGTCATGTCGCGGATGTTGCATTGGATCAGCCTGGCAGCGCCAGCCTGGTAAACGTTACTGATGAATTCCACAAAAATCTGCCGGCCGCCCCTGGCGACAAGCGGATAGTCCTCGTAGCGAAGATACTCCTTCTGTTGCAGTTCTGCGAAGCTGGCTTTGCTTGCGGCCACGTCGGACCAAAGGCCGATGTCCCAGAGCTTTTTCCCCAGCAGGTCGTCGCGGGAATAATCGAGCAACCATACCAGAAACGGATTTACGTCAAGAATCTGCCCGGTTTCCGCGTCGAGGATCAGGATGCCGTCTCCGGTTGTTTCGAAGACGCGGCGGTAATCAGCCACCATCCGGTTGCGCTCCGTCATGTCGCGAGCGATGGAGGCAATCCCGACCAGTTCGCCCGTCGGCGAGTGGATCAAAGAGATGGTGAGTGAAATATGGATCACGCTGCCATCCTTACGGTTACGGTGGGTCTCGTAATGGTTGACGCTTTCGCCGTTACGGACCTTCTCAAGAAGTTCAGACATCTCTCCCTGCTTATCCTGGGACTCGAGGACTGAAAGCTGTTTCCCGATGACCTCTTCGGATTGGTAGCCGAATATGCGTTCGGCGCCCGGGTTCCAACTGGTGATGACTCCCTCTGGCGTCTTGCAGATGATGGCATCCTCGGAAGAGTTAATTATTGAGGTCAGAAAAAATATTTGCGATGTGTCGGCATCCACTATCTGAGTAATTACTTGACCCGTTTTTCCATCCCCGGCAGCTTCCATTTACTCATCTCCGTGTTACAGGTTATCGGGGCTACTACAGAGCGCCGATGTTACTTTTGGTGCGCACGACCAGTCGTGAGGCATGGCCAGCGAGCGAGCCTAGCCCGCACCATTTGGGAGCATAGGATGTGCCACTAGCGGTGCTGAAGGACTTGGTTCCCAAGCCACCGTAATTACGGTGGATTTTACCGAGGTCTTTAGTGGGCAGCGCGACGGTTGAGCCAAAAATCTTCAGAGGCAGCCGTCAGATTTAGCATAACTGTCATATTTGACGGGTTGCAGGGGGTGCCTTCCTTCAGCGTCCAACGGAACCTGAGCGACCAGGGCATCTTGTCCATCTCAGGAAACGCATACCCGCTCTTCTCTTCCACATGGGGCAAGGATAACGGTTGTGAGCGGGGCAATGCTCACAGGGGCTCTCGCCTGATATCTAACGCCGGTTCCTCCTGGCTTATTAGCTTGTTCTCAGACGGATCAGGCCTAGGGTTGCTAATATGACAAGCACTTGTATAGTTTTATCTTGAGGTTGCTAAGAGAAGCCAAGTCATTCACATAATGGGTGAGCAACGCAATGCCAAAGATAGTCCGTTTTCACGCCTCGGAAGCCCCCGAGGTACTCAAAATCGGGGAGTTGCCCCTTGGTTTATTTATGCCGGGCGGGAAACCGGGTCATTGAGAGAAAACTGACCCGCCTTCGACGGCCAGAAAGGACAACAAGCATGAGCAAAATGATCGGGATATTGACTTCAGGTGGCGACAGCCCTGGATTGAATGCGGCCATCCGGGGAGTCGGCAAGGCGCTTTTGGGGCGTTACGGCATGAAGGTGCTTGGGTTCCGCGACGGTTTTCGCGGCATGATGGAAAACAGGACGCAACTGCTGGATTCCGCCGCTCTCTCGGGCATCCTCACCCTGGGGGGCACTATTTTGGGCACCAGCCGCGATAAGCCCTATGCCATGCCCATAGCCGGCAAGTTGAAAGACATGACGGAGGTTATTGTCGACAATTACCGCCGGCATCACCTGGACGGGCTGGTCTGCCTGGGCGGTGGCGGGACGCAGAAAAACGCTTATCATCTGATGAAGCAGGGACTGAACGTGATCACGCTGCCCAAGACGATAGACAACGACGTGGCCATGACGGATGTGAGCTTTGGTTACGACACCGCTCTCGGAATCGCCACGGAGGCGATCGACCGGTTGCACAGTACGGCCCATAGCCATCATCGCATCCTCGTTTTGGAGCTGATGGGCAACAAAGCCGGCTGGCTGGCTTTGGGGGCGGGCATCGCCGGCGGGGCGGACGTCATTTTGATTCCGGAAATACCGTACGATGTGAAGCAGGTCGCCGCAGCCATCATGCGGCGCAGTCACAGTGGACAGGGTTTCAGCATCGTTGCCATGGCAGAAGGGGCCATTTCCAGGGAGGTCGCCGGCAAACTGGCTGAGGTTGATAAGAACAAGGGGAGCAAAAAGAAGGAGCAGAAACAGCAACTCCTGGCGACCTTTGCCGACGGCAAGCCGGGCAACAGCCTGCACCTGGCCCAGCAGCTGGAAGAGCTCACTGGCCTGGAATCGCGGCTCACCATCTTGGGTTACCTGCAGCGCGGGGGAACCCCTTCGGCGGGAGACCGTCTCCTGGCCACCCGCCTGGGCACGGCCTGTGCCGACCTGATCAACAAGGGCGAGTTCGGCGTCATGGTGGCTGCGCGGGGCGATGGCGTCAAGGCGGTTCCGCTTAAGGACGTGGTCGGTAAACGAAGGACGGTGCCGTTGGATCATGACTGGATCGAAAGCGCCCGCAGTGTGCACACCTGTTTTGGCGATTGAAGGGAGTAGGGCGATAGAAAGTGTCAAAAGGCACCCGACGGCTGGGTGCCTTTTTATTTGGCTTTTTCAGCGGCTATTCCATTCGATGACCTTGCGGTTGAAATCGACATGGTAGCGGACCGTTCTCAGGAAATCCATGCCGAGCAGGCCATCGACTCCCGCCATGCTGCCGGGCAGGACGGCGGTTCGCAACTGGGGCAGGTTTCTGGGCCCGACGACCAGCGCATCGGCGACGAACCAGCGGCAACCGACGGTGCGGCCATCGGCTACCGTTACCAGTGCCGGGTTGCTGTCCATCGGCTCCACACCGAGCTCGGCCGCCAGCCGTTCGCTGATTGCCGTGACGGATGCGCCAGTGTCGAGCAGCAGCGATGTGCTCACGGAATGACCGCGGTAGGATAACTGTACCGGGACCAGGACCCGGTTTTCTTCAATGACAACCGGCGTCAGGCCGCTTGGCGCAGGAGGGGCCTGCTGCGAGTAATCGAATTTTGCCGGCTTGATGTAGGCGGCTAGTTTAACGCCCAGCTTTTCTGCGAGTTTCGAGTCACTGGATTTGAGGCAGGCATGCGCTGTCTCGGCATGTTCCTTATCGGACAATGCCAGATAGGATAATCCGAGGAGATAGCAGACCTCTGCGTCAATTTTAAAGGAAAGAGATTGGTTAAATGCGCTGACTGCTGCCGCGATCATCTCAACATTGTAGGCGATGCCTAAATCTCCCAGCCCGAAATACGCCGTGCCGAGACCTTTGTACGCCGCAGCGTCATCCTGTTTGGATTTCAGCGCTAATTCATAGGATCGAACGGCTTTCAGGTAGTTGCCGGCGCTGAGGTGACCGGCGCCCTGATCAAGATAGTCTTCCGCAACGCATAGGGAAGAGGCCATGAATAGAAGGAAAGGGATGGTCAGGAGTTTTTGCATGCTTTTCGCCCCTCCGAATGTATTTCCCCATGCCCGTAACTCTTTAGTGGACACGTGTCCCGGGAGTTTTTAAATCTATACACTAAGATTGGGGATTAACAATGAACCCTTCGGACGCTAATGCTTTAGCGTTAGGCGGGGACCGTGATTAAATTAGAAAGGTGGATTTTCTGGTGACAATGATTTAATAAATATCGCGGGGGTGAACGAAACGCGTGCCTCGCGGGGGGATTGAGCCATGCCCAAGATATTGCTGCAATTGATGTTGTTTTTTTGCCTGACAGCCGGGTCCATCCCGGTTGCCATCGCCGATTACTACAAGTACACTGACGCAAGTGGTGTGGTGCACATCACCAACACGCTGGAATCAGTCCCTCAAAAATACCGATCCAAGGTTAAAGTGATAAGTGACGCCGCCCTCTCGAAACAGGACGCAGGCGCCAGGAAAGAGCAGCCGCCAGAGTCAGGTCAGGAAGAAACCCGCCAGCCAAATCCGGCGCTCGCGCCTGCGCCAGCCACCGCACCCCAAGGGAAGATCGCCGAGTTATCCGCACGTTTCGTCTGGTTCAAGCCGCTGCTCTACCTCGCCGCCATCCTGGCGGCGTTCCTCGTAGTCATCAAGCTGGCCTCAGTGGTGCCCTCGGCGCAGCTTGCGAAACTTATCTACCTCTGCTTTTTCATTGGTGTCTTTGTCGTGCTCTACAAGGCCTACGTGGAGCATGTGGTAGCCGACTCAATGGCAGTGAAAGAAAAAGCCGTCACCATGATCAAAAAATCAAGCATACGGGAAATCCCGCTTCCCGACGAAGCTCCCCCCGCTGCTAACAAGTAGTACCGCACAGCGCGCGAAATCGGCGCCTTGAGCGGTGAACAGATAAAGTTTCCCAGATGATTTGCCCGAGATCCGCACTATTCCATTTCAAAAATAGAAAGATACTGATAGGTTAAGCTATTCGGACGGGCACTCCCTCCAATGGTCCACCCAAGCGTGTAATGCTTGCCGGCGGTTAGTCCGTAGGCTGTAGTATGAGACGTCAGTACGAGGCGGTAGTACGGCGGTAGTACGAGGCGCGGCAGTACGAGGCGGAGCGGGCCCGAAATCCGGCGTTCGGGTCATAGTTTTAGGAAGTGAATTGTAAATGGAAAATTTTGTACTGATCGGCGTGTTCGTACTGCTCGGGATGCTGTTCCAGCGGCTCAAGTCTTTCCCCAAGGACACGCCGCAGGTCCTCAATATGTTTGCGATCTATGTCTCGATGCCGGCCTTGGTGCTCCTCAAGGCGCCGCAGATCGTATTCTCCCGCGCCGCCCTGATCCCATTGCTGGTTCCCTGGGGGTTGCTCCTTTTATCCCTGGCTCTGGTGCTGCTTGGAGCGCGGCTCTGGAATTGGCCGCGCAACGTGGTCGGCGTCCTGCTCCTGATCGTCCCTCTCGGCAACACTTCCTTTCTGGGCATCCCGATCGTGCAGGCGTTTTTCGGTGCTGCCGGCCTGCCGCACCTGATTATCTACGACCAACTCGGCACCATCCTGATTTTTTCCACCTACGGCTCCGTCATTCTCGCCATGTATGGCCGCGGTGGGACGCTGGACCTTCCGGCGATCGCACGCCGGATGATCCTCTTTCCGCCGACCCTCGCGCTTTTGGTGGGGTTCGCGCTGCGCTTCTGGCACTACCCGCCACAGCTTGAGCAGTCGCTGCACAACATCTCCCTCACCCTGGTCCCCCTGGTCATGACGGCCATCGGCTTTCAGCTCCGCTTCCGCTTGCAGCGCAGGGTGTTCGCACCGCTTAGTTTTGGCCTCGCTGTGAAGCTGGTCGTCGCCCCCCTGGTCGCCTTTTCCGCCTGCCGGTTGGCGGGGGTGGGCGGCCCGGCTGTCGAGGTCTCCATCATCGAAGCGGGCATGCCCCCCATGATGACGGCGGCGGCCCTCGCGGTGATGGCGGGCATGGACGTGGAACTCTCCGTGGCCCTGGTCGGAGTGGGCCTGGTCCTCTCTTTCGGGACCCTTCCCGTCCTTTACTGGTTGTTGCAGCTTTGCCGCTGAGGGAGCAGGCGGCCGGCGCAGTCGCGGATTTTTACAGCCAGCGTTTCTTCCTGAAATAAAACATCATGCCACAGACGATGACGACCATCAGCAGCACGACGGCGGGGTAGCCGTAGCGCCATTCCAGTTCGGGCATGTTCTTGAAGTTCATGCCGTACAACCCGACGATGAAGGAAAGCGGCATGAAAATGGTGGCGATGATGGTCAGCACCTTCATGACTTCGTTGAGACGGTTGCTGACGCTGGAAAGATAGATGTCGAGCATCCCCGAAAGCATGTCGCGCAGGGTTTCCATGGTGTCGACAACCTGGACGGTGTGATCGTAGAGGTCTCTGAGGTAGATGACGGTGGCGTCCTGGATCAACTGTGAATCGCGGCGCTGCAGGCCGCCGACCACTTCCCGAAGCGGCCAGACCGCTTTGTGCAGGAAAAGCATTTCCCGCTTCAGGCGATAGATGGCTTGCACCGTGGCGGTCGTCGGGGTCTCGATAAGTTCGTCCTCGATTCCCTCTATGCGCTCGGCGAGCCTTTCCAGGATCAGGAAATAGTTGTCCACGATGACATCTAGCAGGGCGTGCAGCAGGTAGTCCGACCCGGTCAGGCGCAGGCGCCCCTTCTCGTTTTTCAGCCGCACCCGGACCGGCTCGAAAACGTCCCCGGCCAGCCCCTCCTGAAAAGAGATCAGGTAGTTATCCCCTAAGACGATACTCAACTGCTCCGACTGCAGCTCTCCGGACTGGTCGTCCAGGCTGATCATTTTCAGCACCACGTACAGGTAGGCGCCGTAATCCTCGGCCTTGGGGCGCTGATCGGTGGCGAGAATATCCTCCAAAACCAGCGGATGGATGCCGAAGCATTCCCCGAAGTGCTGCAGCACTTCGACCTGGGAGACCCCGTCCACGTTGATCCAGCTCACGGTCGGCGCGGCCTTGGGGAGCGGGCACTGCGCCAGGGAGGTGTACTGTACCCGCTCCAGGTGGCTGGCGTCGTACTCGATCAGCTCGATTTTGGTGGCGCCTGGCTTTTGGGTGCCGATGTGTATCAGGGTTCCCGGCGCGAGCCCGGCCTTCTTGGAGCGCTTCTTTACTAGCCGTGACATGATGCTCCCATTCTGGTAGTTCCTGCAGGGCCTCTCCGAGCGCCTGTAGTTGCGGTCATGGTTGCACTCCCCCGAGCTTCAGGATGAGGAGCCAGGCCGACTCGGCGACCGGCTGGACCGAAAGCCGGCTCCGGTTCAAAAGCGGCAGGTCCGCGAGCTCGGGGATTCCCTTCAGCTCGGTGAGGGTGACCGGTCGCGGCAATTCACGGACGAAGCGGATATCGACCATGTACCAGACCGGTTTCTCGGGCGTGGCGCGCGGGTCGAAGTGGTTCCCCTGCGGGTCCAGCGCGGTAAAGTCAGGGTAGCCGGCCCGCACCACCTCGGCGACCCCGACGACCGCGGGCTCGGCGACGTTGGAGTGGTAAAAGAGCACCCGGTCGCCTACTTGGACCTCGTCGCGCAAATAGTTGCGCGCCTGGTAATTGCGGACGCCGTCCCAGTGCTCGGTGGCGCCGGGACGATTTTTCAGGTCCTCCAGGGAAAAGCTGGACGGCTCCGATTTGAATAGCCAAAAGCGCTGCTCTGTCATGGTTTTCCCCGTTAAACGGTCAAAAAATAAAACTTGCCCCGCGCTGGATTTGGACCTATATTTTGATCTACAAGACTGCCCAAATAAGGAGCTGTCACATGAAGACTATTTCGGTGGCAAATGACATTGTCCCAATTGCCGAATTCAAAACAAGCATTTCCAAGTGGTTCAAGAGCCTCCAGAAGGGACACCCTTTGATTATTACCCAAAATGGCAGGCCGTCTGGCGTGCTACTGTCACCAAGCGACTATGACGAATTGGTGTACAGAAAATCCTTCCTTGATTCCGTGGACCGTGGGATTTCGGATGTCGAAGGCGGCAAGACCTACCGAACTGAAGAGCTCCTAGCGGCGCGACCGACCACCCTCGCCTGGGCAGGATTGTACCAGAAATTGGCAACCAAGTCATAAGAGAACTGCTATTTAAAGGATATAGAATCATATACAGGCTTAATCCTGATTCCATCCAGATACTCACCGTTTTTGAAGGCCATCGAAATTTGAGAATGGACGAAATAACTTCGTAGTTAGTTGCCAATGCCAGTGCGGACATTCACCCGCTCATCCCCCTTTTCGCTTCACCCTCAGCCGTTTCAGCAAATCGGGCAGTTCCAAGGTGTTCAGCACGTCCCCCTTTTCCAACCAGCCCCGCTGCGCCACGGAGACCCCGTAGTGCAGCGTCTCGAACTGGCTTCTGACGTGGAGGTCGCTGCTGATCACCAGGGCGACCCCGAGCTCCTTGGCCCGCCTGACCTGGACGTCGTTCAGATCGAGACGCAGGGGGTAGGAATTGATCTCCAGTGCGGTGCCGGTCTCCTTCGCTACCCGCAGCACCTGCTCCATGTCGAGGTCGTAGGCCTCCCGCTCGCCGATCAGCCGCCCGGTTGGGTGGGCTATGACGGAAACCCAGGGGTTGCGCATGGCGGCCACGACCCGCGCGGTCAGTTGCTCCCTGGTCTGGTTGAATCCCGAGTGGAGCGCGGCGACCACGATGTCGAGCTTTTTGAGGACTTCATCGGGGAAGTCGAGGCTCCCATCCAGCCCGATGTCCATTTCCGTCCCGCGCAGCACCCGGAAATCCTTGTGCTCGCGGTTGAAGGCGGCAACCTCCTCCCCCTGCTCCATGAGCCGCTCAACGGTGAGTCCGCGGGCGATCCCGAGTCCCTTGGAATGGTCGGTCAGCGCCAGGTAGGAGAGGCCCCGGTCTCGGGCCGCCGCGGCGATCTGGGCCAGGTTGTGGGCGCCGTCGCTCCACTTTGAGTGGACGTGCAGGTCGCCACGCAGGTCGGACAGCGTTATGAGCTGCGGCAGCCTGCCGGCTGCTGCAGCCTCGACCTCGCCCCGGTCCTCGCGCAGCGCAGGCGGGATGAAGGGGAGCCCGATCAGGCGGTAGACGTCCTCCTCCTCTTGGCCCCCCAGGCGCTCTGCATCCTCCTCCCGGAAGATGCCGTATTCGTTGATCTTCAAGCCCCGCTTCAGCGCCATCTCCCTGAGCCGCACGTTGTGGGGCTTGCTCCCGGTGAGATAGGCGAGCGCCGCGCCGAAGGACTCCGGCTCGACCACACGGAGGTCCACCTGCACCCCGTCGCGGATCGTCACGCTGGAACGGGTGAGACCGTGCATGGTCACCCCTTCCACCTGGGGCAGGGTGACGAAGGCATCCATGACCCGCGCCGGGTCGGGTGAGGTCGCGATGATGTCGATATCCTTGACGCTCTCCCGCCTGCGCCGGATGCTGCCGGCGATTTCGATCCGCTCCACGCCGGCCCGCTCGGTCAAGGCCTGCACCAGGTCCAAGGCGGCAGGCAGCATGCGGCCGAGCGGTTGCCGCTCCCTGCCGCGCTTGACCGCGGCGATCCCCTTGAGGATGTTCTCCTCGGTCTTTTGCTGGATGCCCCGGATTCCCGCGAGCCGGTGCTCGGCCGCAGCCCGCTCCAGCTCTTCCAGGCTGGTCACCCCGGTCTGGTCGTAAATGGTCTTGGCGGTCCTCGGGCCCAACCCGGGAACGGCGAGCAGGGCGAAGACCCCCGCCGGAATCTCGCCCTTGAGTTGCTGGTAGCTGGCCATGGCGCCGGTGCTGAGGTATTCCTCTATCTTGGCCGCCAGGTCTTCCCCCACGCCGGGTATCTCCAGGAGCTCTTTGTGCGACAGCTCCTCCAGGTCTCGTGAGAACCCGTGGAGGTTCAGCGCCGCCTTGCGATAGGCCCGGATCTTGAACGGGTTGCCCTGCTTGATTTCCAGGATATCGGCGATGTCGTCAAACATCCGTGCTATTTCCCTGTTTTTCATGGCATCCCCCGTCAAGGCCGGTCAGCGCGACTACCTCCGTGCCGGCTCAGCTTGGTTCGCACACAAGGGGCGAGTTTGGAGCCTGGCTGAGACGCAGACTGGCGCTCTTTTCACCTATCAGTATACCAATGTTCTTTGTCCAGGGGGTAGCGCCGGGAAGGGACCATGGAAGGGTTGGGGGCTTTAGAAGGGGGGACAGGAGCACAACCAGCCAAAAGGTGACGCCCCGAGCGAGGGAAGGGGAAGATTGGAAATACCAGGACTACACCAGACAACACTAGTCAGCAGTGGCAGAAACGCGCTATAAAAGAGGAAGTCGAAAAGATTTCCAGCGATCGCCTAAAAGTGCTCCAGTTATGATGAGCGATAGCCGATAGGGAAACTGTCATTCGGGAATTATCTACAAGCTAACGGCTAGGCTGGAATCAGGGTGAATCATGATTGAACAAAGAAAATTCCACCGGGTGAAAATGGCTGAGAAGTGTTCCTTGGCGTATCAGGACACCATCTACCATGGAGAGTTGGAAAACATTTCTCTGAACGGTGCGGTGGTCGCTTTCACTGACAATGTAGCCATCCCTATGGGTTCCATCGGCTTACTGATCGTGTACCTCAAAGGGGAAAAGAGCCCGCTTAAGCTGAACGTCGAGATCATACATAGCAATCTCGACATGCTCGGCATGCGCTTTGTGCCTCTGGATGAGTTCGGCCAGAACCGCCTCGTTCATCTGGTCCAGAGTTTTACCACGGAGCCGGACAAGCTGGTGACCGAGCTTGAAAGCATCAAATGGCACATCGCCAATTACCTCCGCGCCTCCTGACCTGACCCGGGCGCCCCGGTTGCCTGCCTTCCAGAAATAGCAGAGGGCCACGCCCGCACCTGCCAAACAGGTGACCTGACGCGACCCTCCTTGCCGCCGACCAACTTCCCTATCAATGCCCGGCCTTTTCGCCCCACAGCTCTTTCAGCCGCTTATCGCGACCGCAACTGGTGCGGTAGTATTTGTAACGGATCGGGTTCTTCTTGTAATAGTGCTGATGGTATTCCTCGGCGGGATAGAAGACACCTGCCGGGACGATTTCCGTCACTATCGGAGCCGCGAAGGGCTTACTCTGCTCCAGCGACTTCTTGGACTGCAGGGCGAGCCGGTGCTGTTCCTCGTTCTGATAGAAGATAGCGGAGCGGTACTGGTGCCCGGAGTCGCAGAACTGCCGGTCCTTGACGGTCGGGTCGATGTTGTGCCAGTAGCGCTCGAGGAGCTTGTCGTAACTGATCTTCGCGGGGTCGTACAGCACCTGGACCGACTCGGCATGCCCGGTCCCCCCGGCGGAAACCTCCTCGTAGGTCGGGTTCTTCTTTTGGCCCCCGGTGTATCCGGAGGTAACCGACACGACGCCGGGCAATTCGTCGAAGGGGTGCTCCATGCACCAGAAGCAGCCGCCGGCGAAGGTCGCCTTTTCCAGTGGTCCGGCGGCCCTGGCCTGACCTGAACTTATGCCGGCCGCTATCAGCAGTAAAACGGCGAGAATGGTTGTTTTCATGACTGTGCCCTCTCTTTTTTTAGAGCCGCCCTGATTCACTAGCCCCCCCAAGGGGGACCCGCCTGAATGACGGGACAAGCGGCTTACGGCATCACTTGGTGGCGACGAACTGCAACGCCGCGGAGTTCATGCAGTAGCGCAGCCCGGTCGGCTTCGGTCCGTCGTCGAAGACATGGCCGAGATGGCCGCCGCAACGGCGGCAGAGCACCTCGGTGCGGGTCGAGAAAAAGCTCCTGTCGGTCTCCGTCTTGATGTTTTCAGGGGCAATCGGCTTGGTAAAGCTGGGCCAGCCGGTGCCCGATTCATACTTGTCCTCGGACCGGTAGAGGTCGAGGCCGCAGCCGGCGCAACGGTAGATCCCGTGCTCATGGCTGGTGGCATACTTCCCGGTGAAGGGACGCTCGGTCCCTTTTTCCCGCAACACATGAAACTGTTCGGGGGTGAGCAGCTTCTTCCATTCTTCCTTGGTTTTTACAACTTCATCGCTCATGACGTCGGTTCCTTTCTCTGCCGAATAGACTTTGATCCGTGAGGCAGCATCCGCCAAACCGGGCTGGCCGCGCAGGCTCCCGGTGCTGCCGATTACTGCTGCCAATCCGAATAGTACTAGCCCCGAAAACAGCGCTGTATATTTCATGGCCCCTCTCCTCTCGGTTAACGCTCTGGTTTTGCCGTATAGCATTTATCTGAAGATAAGAATATCACAGTGAAACCAAATAATACATGGAGGAGGGTAAAGAGCACCCGGAGTCCGCCGGGCTCAACGGGCAGATCCCTGGCGCCACTTGTGACATGATTAAATTTTGCTATAATTCGGGTGCCGCAGATCGCCAAGCCACTGATAAGGTAATGAACTGATTTCAAGGAGTTAGCATCTTGATCTGGCACTCGCACCTCCTCAACTTCGCTGTCGGGCTGCTGTTGGGCCTGCTCTGTTTGCCCGTACTGCTCCGCGCCTTCCACGTCCTCGGGGTGCCGCGCTTTTTCTACGCAGTCACCAGTTTCGTCACGGCGCCATCCTCGTGGCCGCGGCGCTTTTTCGGAAGGTCCGTACCCCAGGAGGCGGGGTTTGCGCTGGCGGACCCAGTCCTTCCCCAGGTCGATCCGCGAGAACAGCAGATCAACGATTCAGCACAGGCCGTGCGCAGCATCCTGCTCATTTTAACGGCCGTTATTGAGCGGACCGAGCAGGCTGCCAGCGAGTCCTCCCTGGCTCTTAAGAAGCTGCGGGAGAGCTTTGATCGGGCGGGGCTCCCCGCCGAAGTGGCGGCGGCCACCTCGTTGCTGACGGAACAGATCGACCGCATGATCTCCAACAATGTGAGCCTCAAGGTGAAACTGGCCAGTTCCCAGGAGATCCTTTCCGCCCAGCAGCTGCAGATCGAGACGTTGCGCACGGCCGTTCTGGTCGACGGCATGACGCAGCTTGCCAACCGGAGCTACTTCGACGACAAGCTTGCCGAAATGATCAGACTGCGGCAGCGCTACGGCGAGCCATTTTTCCTCCTCATCCTCGATGTGGACAACTTCAAGGGGATCAACGACACCTATGGCCACAAGGCTGGTGACCGCATACTCCAGGGCGTCGCGTCCAAGACCCGCGCGGCGCTGCGGGAGAGCGATTTCCTGGCCAGGTTCGGCGGCGACGAATTCGCCCTGATCCTGATCAAGTCCACGCCGGCCTCGGCGCAGGCCGTGGCCAGGAAGCTGTGCCACAACATCGGGGACAGCCGGTTCCTGATCGACGAGGTGGAACTCAAGGTGACGTTATCCATCGGAGTCGCCGAAGCCACGGCTTTCGATACCGTCAAGAGCCTGCTGGGCCGGGCCGATGCCGCCCTGTACCGCGTCAAGCAATCCGGACGCAACGGGGTCGTGTTCGCAGAAACCCCGGCAGCGGAGGCCCCCGCCCTGCACGCCGATTAGCTGCACCCCGCCCCTGATTCCACCGCCCGCCACTACCTTGTCACCCGGATTTCATCAGAGAAAAAACCGACAACGCGTTTTTCCCATTGAATAGCTTCCTATTATCTTTAATAATGATGAGGCTGCTATGTTCGGTGGGAGGATTATGAAAAGACTCGTCGTGGTGCTGGTGCTGTTCATTGCCTCAAACGCCTGTGCTGAGATCTACACCTGGAAGGACGCCCGGGGCACGGTATTTTATACCAACAGTCTGCACGAGATCCCGGCTCGTTACCGGTCCAGGGCCAAGCTCCTCGACGTGGCGTCCGGCAAGAAATCTCCGATAACGGCGCAGCCCGCCGGCGGGCCGGCCGGACCGGCAGCGGCCCCGGGAACGGCCCCGGCAGTGGCCCCGGGGCAACAGGCCCCGGCACAGGAACCGCGGGCTCAGCTTGCCCCGGCGCAGCCGGCAGCACCTGCCAGCCCCGCTCCGGCAAGCAGCCCCCCCAGCACTCCGGCGGCGCGGGTGGCTATCGGCGCGGACCCGCAGTCCCGGCTGAACCGCGTGCAAAGAAGGGCGCAGCAGCGGCAAAACCGTGCCAGGGGCGGGAGCCAGGAGGAATAATCAATCCAAGGGAGCTCGTCATGAGAAGATCATTGTTAGTATCCGGGGCCCTGATCCTGCTGCTGGCGGGGCTCGCCCAGGCAGAGGACGCGGTTACCTGCAAGGGAAACATCACCAGTAAACAGGGCGAGGGTTTGCTGGTCAAATCGTTCCGTTTCGAAGTTGCCGGTGTCACCGGCAGCGATCTGAAGGATGTGCTGGAGCAGTGCAAAAAAATCGCGCTGCAGAGACAGAACAAGGCAGGCCGCGCCAATCCCGGGGTGGGGTTCAGGAAATCTTCGGATCTCGATCTGGAATGTACCAGGGGAACTGAGAAATTTCAGGTGCGGCGCGCACTGCAGACTAGCCCGTAAAAGACCCGGGAGGCGGTGCTGGCAGGCGTGCTGTTAAGAGATGCCTGGGTTCCTGGTTGAGGCGGGGTAAGCTGGTTTGGCGGGAATTCAATCTCTCGCGGCGCTGTAATCGCTGACGATCGCGGCCTCTGCCTCGACGCGGGCATGGCGGCTGGCGAATCCATCCTCGCCTACGATGACCATGCCCAAAACCGCGCAAAGGATGATGGCCAGTCCGACGGACCTGACCAGAAGGAAAGCGTTGTTTTTGCAAATCCGGTCGATGTACCAGCTCACCAGCAACAGCAGCAGGCTGCCGGAGACAAGCTTGCAAAGCGGCAGGATGCGTACGGCAACCAGGTACTTCACCAGCAGGGCAACCGCTCCTGACAGTATCGTTGGGAAGAAAATGACGTGGATACTGGTTCCCAGCGTCATTCGTGACAGTAGGCCATCGGCAAGGTCAGCCATGAACCATTGGCAAAAAGAAACGAACAGCAGCACGGCAGCACTGATATGGTCCATGGCTTTCCCCTGGCGCGGCTTGCTTTCATGATACCTCAAACTGAACAGTTGTAAATAGAGATGCGAGCCGTCTGGTAACAGTGATCTGTGCGGTTGCAGGACTGAGCGGGCGCGCCGTCTACAGGATAAATTCCGTTTTTTTGCACCGATATGCTATGGTACAGCGCAACCTCAAGCAATAATTCCAGTCACGGATCGGCATCAGTGTTCTCATCGGTACAACAATGACACGGCGCACTCAGCACGACAGCACTGCGCCAACCGGGACGCTCTCCTCCACCCGACCCCGCCGCATGCCCTGGCCCCTCATCGCTGCGCTCTTCCTCTGCGCCAGCCTGTTCCTCATCGCAACGGTCCGGCCGGCGCTCGCCGCGTCCGAGAGTCCCGGCGACGACGGCAAGCAAGGCGCCGGCAGACCGCTGATCGTCGGCGGCAACGCGGCCTATCCGCCCTACGAGTTTCTGGGCAGCGACGGCAAGCCGGCAGGCTACAACGTGGACCTGACCCGCGCCATCGCCGACGTCATGGGGATGAAGGTCGAGTTCCGCTTCGACGCCTGGTCCAAGCTGCGCTCCAGCCTCACCGCCGGGAAGATCGACATCCTGCAGGGCATCTCCTTTTCCGAGGAGCGCACCAAGACGATAGACTTCTCCCCACCGCACACCATCGTGCACCATGCCATTTTCGCCCGCCGTGGCACCCCCGTGGTCTCCTCCCTGGAGGGGCTGCGCGGCAAAAAGGTGGTCGTGTTCCGTAACGGCATCATGCACGACTCCCTGGTGAACCTGGGCTATGGCGCCGACCTGATCCTCACCGACTCCCCCGCCGACGCGCTGCGGCTCCTGGCGGCCGGGCGCTGCGATTACGCGGCGGTGGCGAGCCTGCCGGGGATGTACTTGATCCATGAGTTGCACCTCTCCAACCTGGTCCCTGTGGCCAAAAACGTCGCCGCGGAGAAGTACTGCTACGCGGTCAACAAGGGCAACGCCGAGCTGCTTACCCGCTTCAGCGAGGGGCTCGCCATCCTGCAGCAGACCGGACAGTACCAGGCGATCTACGACAAGTGGCTCGGCGTGCAGGAGCAGCCCCGCTTCACCAGGGAGCGGGCCATGAAGTACGGGGCCCTGGTGCTGCTCCCCTTGCTCTGCATCCTGATCGCCACCGGCGTCTGGTCCCGGACCCTGCACCGGCGGGTCGAGGAGCGCACCGAGGAGCTGGCCCAGGAGGTCGCCGAGCGCAACCGGGCGCTGGAGGAGCTTAGGCTGCACCAGGACAAGCTGATCCAGGCCGACAAGATGGCGACGCTCGGCATCCTGGTGGCCGGCGTGGCCCACGAGGTCAACAACCCCAACGGGCTCATCCTGCTGAACCTTCCCATCCTGAAGGACGTCTACTGCGACGCCCTGGAGACCCTGGAGGGGCGCTACCGCGACCTGGGCGACTTCCAGCTGGGCGGGCTCCCCTACTCGCGCATGCGCCAGGAGGTGCCCCACATGCTGGAAGACATGAGCGAGGGGGCGGCGCGCATCAAGCGGATCGTCGAGGACCTGAAGGACTACGCGCGCCAGGACACCGCGGCGCGCAAGGAGCCTTTCGACCTCAACTCGGTGGCGCAGGCGGCGGTGCGCCTGGTGGAGACCTCCATCCGCAAGGCGACGGCGCACTGCGTCGCGCAGTACGGCGACGAGGTCCCCATGGTGAGCGGCAACGCGCTGCGCATCGAGCAGGTGATCGTCAACCTGCTGATCAACGCCTGCCAGGCGCTCCCTTCCGCGGAGCGCGGCATCTATCTTGATACGAGCTACGACCGGGCCGCGGGGCTGGTGCGGCTCACCATCAGGGACGAGGGGGTCGGCATACCCCCCGAGTCCCTGAACCGGCTCACCGACCCCTTCTTCACCACCAAGAGGGAGAGCGGCGGCACGGGTCTCGGGCTCTCCATTTCGGCCGGCATCGTCCAGGAGCACGGCGGCACCCTGAGCTTCGACTCTCCCCCCGGCTGCGGCACGACCGCGACCCTTACCCTGCCCATACCCAAGGAGGAGAACGCCTAGATGACGCAATCCCTGGTACCCTATTTCTCCATCCTGCTGGTGGACGACGAGCCGGCCTGGCTGCGCTCGGTGAGCCTCACCCTGGCCCGCGCCGGGATCAACAACATCCTCACCTGCTCCGACAGCCGGGAGGTCCCCGGGATCCTGGCGGCAGGTCAGGTGAAGCTCGTGCTGCTCGACCTCACCATGCCGCATCTCCCGGGCGAGGCGCTCTTGACCCTGATTGCCGAGCGCCACCCGGAGCTCCTGACCATCGTGGTGAGCGGCATGAACCAGATCGAGGACGCGGTGCGCTGCATGAAGCTCGGGGCCTTCGAGTACTTCGTGAAGACCGTCGAGGAGGACCGCCTGGTGACGGGCGTGCTGCGGGCCATCCGGGTTCTGGAGCTGGAGCGCGAGAACCAGGCGATCTCGGACCGCATCTTCTCCAACGAGCTGCGCCACCCCGAGGCTTTCGTCAACATCGTCACCGGCGACCGCGCCATGCTGGGGATCTTCAGCTACATAGAGGCGGTGGCGG
>TBL_comb47_HYPODRAFT_10001622_pt1 | contig 29001 bp, 47 predicted proteins | sample TroBogypolimnion_40_FD_10682 | JGI IMG/M metagenome (IMG submission 10682) | reverse complement strand
GATGGTGGTGATGGTCGAGAAACGCAACCACTGCCAATGAATTTGAGTGATGCGTTAGTGTCGTTTTTAAAGGCAGAAATTATCAAAGGTCGTGATACTGCGGTCGCTGAGTTTAATGCCCTATAACGTATGGCTACACGTAACTTTTATAAGTACAATTATGAAGCATTTTACTGAACTATTGCAAGTTAAAGTTACTCCGGAAATTGATCATTATTTGACAGTTATTTCTAAAAAATACAAGGTTAAAAGGAGTGATTTTGTCAGAAAGGCAATACTGGAAAAATTAAAACGTGATGTGCCTAAATTACGAGAGGCAAAGAAAAAAGAATATTGTCCTTTTTAAACATGTTTTACAGCATGTTTTTACGAATGAACTATTTTTGATTGTACTTTCGGGAAAATTAATCACTAAAAATCATGAACGAAAAACATTTTGAATTAACTGAAAATTTTAAAATAAACATTTTTTGAATTAAATTATTCCAAATTAAATGTACTAAAAAGATCCTGTTTGCAGAAGTTGGGGATTTAGGCGGATGGATTGAATCTGAAAAAAATATTTCCGGCGATGCTTGGGTTTACGGCGATGCTCAGGTTTACGGCAATGCTGATTATTGCTGTTTTCAATCATTTGGCAGTACAAATAGGATTACTACCGTTTTCAGAGAAGAAAGTAATAAATTAAAAATAGTTTGTGGGTGTTTTTCTGGTACACTTGAAGAATTCACAGAGCAAGTAAAAGAAACACATGGAGATAATAAATTTTCAAAAGAATATTTTGCAATCATTGAGGTCATTAAAATACTATTTGAACTTTAATCACAATGGACTTAATAATCTTTGACGAAACAATAAAATGCACTCTTTGTCACAAAGAAGTTGAAGAAGTGAACGAAGAGGGGATTTGTTCAGATTGTTTAATCCCTAATCCGTGTGAATATTGCCAGAAATTAAAATGTACTAACTGTAAAATTGCCAAATGATGACACCATACGAAAAAACTAAAGATTTAATTGAAAAATTCAATGTAAAACATCATCATAAATTGGGATTCGATGTTTCCATGATGGATGACCAAATCAAAAAATGTGCTTTAATTGCAGTTGATGAGATATTAAGCGCAGGTCCATACTCACCCACTCAGGGAGGCATGAGAGAATATTGGCAAAAAGTTAAATCAGAATTGGAGGTAATGAAATGAAAAATCCAAAACTCCAATATTATTCCCATGCCGGAGAATCTGCTTTCCGGGATAAACGAAAAGGTATAATCTGCGGATGGGATATACGGGCGAATTCCAGTTGTCTTATTATGGCAGTCACTGAGGGCAAAGGATGGCCGGTTCCACTTCAACCTTTATCGGATCTTCACATTGTAACTCTCGAAAACAATCCACAAGGTTATTATTTTATTGAACTTAAACATATTTTAAAATCTTAAATCCATTATGAAAACAAAAATCTAAATTAAATCAATTTGGGGAAGTATTCTTTTTGAGTTTGAAAAAGAAGATAATACCATTAAAGACACTTTGTGCGGGGCTAATTTGCGCGAGGCTAATTTGCGCGAGGCTGATTTGCGCGAGGCTAATTTGCGCGGGGCTAATTTGTGCGAGGCTAAAAATAAGAAGTTAGCCTATATTCCAATTCATTGTAAATGGTCACATGCAATTATTGAAGATAAAATAAAAATTGGATGCAAAGAAAATACTATTGAAGGATGGGATTTATTTTTTACTTCTGATGAAGTTTTTTCAACACAGCGAGGAACTGATGAATTTAAACAGATACAAGCTGTTTATGAGGCATATAAAGCATATTTGACATTTCTAAAATCTTAAATCATGAAAATCTTTTTTCAGATCCTGTTACTATTCCCAGTTTTTGCCTTTGGTCAGCCAGAGATTCAGGCCTTTGGCGATTATTCCCATAAAGTAAATGACGGGAATCATTCAAACGCATTCAATCTTAATCGGTCTTATTTAGGGTATTCAATCCCTTTTACGGATAAATTCAAAATCAGGTCAGTTGTTGATTTTTCAGATCCAAATGTATTTAAATATGGGTATATTCAATTTAAGTCTGACAAGTTCCTTGTTATGGCTGGTCAATTTGAAAACCTGAATTTAAAGGAATGGGATAAACGGTATCTTTTACCCTCTTTTCAGCAGAAATATTCTTTTGCTTCTGATCGGTTTTTAGGCTTTTATGGACAATTTAGTCACAAATGGCTATCAATAGACGTTCAGGGCAGTAAGTTAAACTACGGAGGTTCTTTAATGGCTGCAATCGGGAATTTTAGTTTAAGAGGACACGCAGATAATCACCTTTATTCAGGTAATCTAAAATTTAAAAACAGTCGGCTAACTACATCAATTGAATATTCAGGGACAAATGACAATCATTTAAAACTTTCAGGATATTCGTTTTACGCTGTTTATAATCTAAATAATTATTTATCTTTGATAATCCGAAACGATAATTTAAACAGCGTAAATAATGGAATTAATGACCGGAATTCAGAATCAACAGGTCAATATCCATGGAACTTTAAAAATGATGGTGAATTATTCTTTTTAGGTATGGAAATTAAACCTTTAAAATGGCTCAGGTTATCGCCAAATGTTTCACTTTGGACACCTGCGGACGGAGAGCCTAAAGAATCGTTTATTGATTTTCACGACAGACATTCAAATATTTACACATTCAATTTAAACGCTGAAATTAAAATCTAAAACTATGAAAATCGAATTAATTGCCAAAAGGTCTTTTCATACACTATTAATCGGGTATGCTATTTCCCTAGTTGTTGTAACTTACATTTTGGTAAAGGGATTTATTCACTTATTATCATGACAACAATCAATCATGTAATCTATTGGACTGGATTCGCTGTCTGGTCGTTTCTTTTCTCTTTTTTGATCCTTTCTTTTGTGGCAAAATTTAGAAAAAACATCATAAAAGCTTATGAATCATTCATTAAAATACTTACCTTTGTGAATGAGGTTAGGCTTTTCATTTTTCAATCAATTGGTTTTGTGATTATTGTCATTGCCTTTTGGTTTTTGCTTAATTACATTTTTCCTGAACATGGACATTTAAAATTACTGAAATGAGAGAGATATTATTCAGAGGTAAAAGAATAAGTGATCTTTTATGATTGACGATAAAGAATGTGGTATTCATAATTTATCGGCTTATGATAATTCTGATCTTACAGTAATCGGCAATATACACGACAATCCAGAACTTTTAAAATAAACTCTATGTACTACATACTTTTAGACCCTAAAACAATTCCCTCGATATTATCCCTTAATTCAGGGCAACTTCAAACATTTGACTCCTGGGATGAAGCAGATGAAGCCGGGCAAAATTCAGTTTATCAGGAATTAGCTAAAGAATACCAGGTTTTAAAAATTTGCGCGAATGAAAAAGACTAATTACATACTCTATTCACTGATTTGCATTTTACTTGTTGTTTTGTTTATTGTGTTTTATTTGATTAAAAATTAAAGGTATGATTGAAGATGTAATTCTTTTAATGTGGATTAGCTTTGGTTTTGGGTTTATTTTGGCTGTTTTAATTATAAAAACCATAATGTTTAAAAAGACTAAGAATCAGAATGTTAATTGAAAATGACTAATGGAATATTGCACGAAAATGCAATTTGATCATCGGGAAAACAAAAGGTAAAAGTACAAAAACTATCAGAAATATTTAATTTGCAAAACCCTTACAAATAGATTAAATTTGCTTTGTAAAACAGTTTAATAAAATGCCAAAAACAAAGAATGAAAAAATAAGTAATTCAATGCAAGGAAACAAAAATGCTGAAATCTGGACATTAGATGAAGCAAATAATTTCTTTAATGAGGCGCTTAATTTGTCTTTTGATGTAAACTACGACTACATTGGTGAAATTGCAAAAGAATTAAAATCATATATAGAGATATTCGATTATTTAACAGATAAATATCCGCATTTAAAGAAGGTTAAAAATCACATAATGCGAAATTGTGAAACTAACTGTTTTTCAAACGCTAAAAAAGGAAAGATACGGGAAGCAACCGCAATAATGAATTTAAAGTCTAATCACCATTGGACTGACAGAAATCAAATTGAAAATAATGTGACTTTTGTGCCTCAAAAAATTAAATGGGGTGATAAAGAGATTGAAATATGATTGATCTTACACCTAAACAAACTGAAGCTATGACGGCTCTGGAATCAGGGCAATTCAACTTCATTTTGTATGGAGGTGCAATTCGGGGAGGAAAAACAGTTTTTGGTCTTTCAGCTCTTTTAGTTCTTTGCCGGATTTATCCGCGTTCCCGATGGTGTGTTATCCGTGAAGATATGGAAAAGATCCGGACCACAACTATTCCTTCTTTCTCAAAATTAGAACCATCAGGACAGCTAAGACAATCTCCCTATGAATATAAACACCCTAACGGATCGGTGATTCTTTTTAAATCTGAGAACTATGCTCAGGATAAAGATTTAGATTGGATGCGAGGACTTGAGGTTAACGGAATTCTTTTTGAGGAAATAAACGAATGTCAACAGCAAACATTTTATAAAGCTTTTGAACGTGTTGGCTCATGGATTATATCACATGCGACAAATCAGCCTAAACCAATAATCTTAGCTACTTGCAATCCTACGTTTGGATGGGTAAAAACATTGATTTATGACAAATGGAAGAATGGCACACTCCCAGACAAATGGAAATATATACCAGCTAAAATAACCGATAATCCCCACTTACCACAAGAATATATCGACAATTTAAACAATCTTCCAAAGTTTGAATATATGGTTTTTGTTGATGGCAATTGGGACATTCAATTAAAGACCGGGGGTGAGTTTATGAGAAATTTTGAACTGTCAAAGCATGTTCATCCTGTAAGATACAATTCAGATTCTACGCTTCATATTTCATTTGACTCAAATGTTTACCCTTATATCGCTATTGGAGTATTTCAGTTCATTAGAAATGGTGAAGGATGGATTATTCGCATGATTGACGAGCTTCCGGCCATTGATCCTGAGAACACAGCTAGCCATGCAGGTCAGAAAATAGGAAAATACCTTAAAAATAAAGGATATAATCAGAGAGTTTTTCTTTATGGAGACCGTTCAACTAAGTCTAGAAACAATATTGATGACAATAAAAGATCATTTTTTGATATTTTAAATGAGAATGTAAAAAAGAATGGCTACATAACCCAGGATTGTATGGATAATGCAGCTCCCCCGGTTGCGTCAATAGCTGATTTTGTCAATGCGATATTTGCCGATGAAATACCGACTATCTCCATTGAAATAGGAGAAAACTGTAAAACAGCTATTTCTGATTTTATTGAGACAAAAACAGATAAAGACGGATCAATGTTAAAGAAACGAATAATTGATGCCAGAACAAAAGTAAGCTACGAGCCTAATGGTCACTTTTGCGATTTGTTTAAAGATATGATTTACCAAGCTTTTCAAAATGAATATTCCAGATATGTAAATAGATTTAACATCCCTTCAATTGGTGGAATTCATAAAATAGATCGTATTCAAAAAATAACCTTTTGAATTATTTGTAAATTCTGAAAAATTGTTTATACATTTGTAAAAAATAGCACGATGGCAATTACGATTACCGAATTAAAAGCATTGACTTTTGGATACTTAACCGGAGCTGACCTTAAACAATTCTGCGCTGCACCGCTTTTAATTAAGATTTACGAGGTCGATAATGATGCTTTGCAAGCCGGATGCAATATTGCCTATTCCGAATTAACCTCTAATCTTGCCAATCGTTACAATATTGCAAATGAACTTTCCCTAACTTTAGGTCGTAATCTTCTTTGTGTTAAAATAGCTTCAATATTAGCAGTTCATAATATTTTGGGTGATGCTTATTCATCTGAAACAACGGTAGAAAATTACAAAGACGCAAAAAAAGATCTTATAGCCATTCGTAACGGACAACTTGCACTAAACCTGAAATTGCCTGAAAATAGTGAGGGTGAAATATCTCCAATATATTCAGATGCACAAATGATACGATCTAACTTTCATACACTAGGATAAATGAGCCGAAGAGATAGAAGAAACAACGATCCTGTTGTTATACAGAAACGGGAACAATTCGGGGCAATATTGCCAGGGTTAGGCGGTTCATCAAATGGGAATGGTGGAGGATGGGGACAAGGGACACCAGGAGCGAAGCCAGCTACAGGACAATCACCATCAGTTAACCCTTTTGTAATCCCAAAGGCTGCCGGATTAAATGTTTTTTCTCAAACATATCCTTCCAACTATTTTGTTGAGTGGAATCTCTCAACTTGGCGTTACGCTTGTGATCAGGCTATGAAAATGGGTTATACATTATCCTATGCTACGCTTGTAAGCTGGGCCTATGAATGCTCTCCTTTTATCCGGTCACTATTTGAGGCTTTAGGGTCTGCACTGGAAAGAATACCTGTTTTTATAGTCGATAAAAAAGGTGATAAACTTGATGATTGGACTAAAGAGCTTTGTGATTCAACATGGACAATACAACTCAGAAAAGAGATTTTATTCTCTTATTTTTGGGGATTCTCAGGGATAAACTTCGATCCGATCAATAAAAAAGTGTATAAGTATCCTATGCAGGATATTGACCCAATTAATCGAATGCTCAGAAGCTCTACGTTCTCATTTGGTGATGGTATGCTTTTCGAGGATCATGATAATTTGCTTTTCATTCAACCTTCATCGAGTTATGAGGCTTTTTTGGGATGGATGCAACCAATAACCCGGTCTTTTATTCAGATGAATGTAAATAAAAACAACTGGATAGCCGCCGGGAAACGTCTTGCATTTCCTGTTCTTACAGTTGGTTATCCACAGGCTGACGGGGCCGTCAATCCGGTTACGGGTGAGAGTATGAACCCTTATAAGATCCAGGCCGAACAAATCGCCGCTAATATTGATCCTTCACAGGCTTTAACTTACCCTTATACAAAAGATGTAACCGGAAACATTCAAAAAGCTATCGAAATAGGATTTGAACAGCCAAAGGCCGGAACTTCCGCTCATAAAATTTACCAGGAGTTTAACGCTGACGAAAAAAACGAGATCTTGCAAATGTGTCTAGGTGGTACGCTTACTGCAGATGTTGGTAAGTCTGGAAGCCGGGCGTTGGGTGAAGTTATGGAACGTAAATTCGATTCAGTCGTTGAGTCAAAAATGGCTTTTGTTCTTTCGGTGTTAAATGGAGACTTTTTGGAGAAAAGTAAAAAATTCTATTCTAATTTCCCGGAAGGGGCGCAATATTCTTACGACTCTACTAAAGTTCTTGGAATGCAGGAAATCATACTTCTTGCTCAGTCTCTCCAATTAAGCGGGAAACGTCTTACTGATGATTTTTATGAGGCAAATGGCATAGCTAGGGAGTTCATTGAAGAAGCTCCACAAAATGAAATTGAACCACCAGAACCAAAAGCGACCATTCACGAAATGGCAATCCCCCGAAAGACTTTCTTTTCGGCAAAAAAAAAATCTGATTGGAACTGAATACGTTAATCTCGCGGTTAAAAAAGATAAACGTAAATTAATTCCTGATGCACTTTCGACTGCTGAACTTGAATATGTTTATGGCAAAGGGAAAGGAAAATATGTTTACTCCCCTATTTATTCACTTTATAACAAGTATTTTTTTGATGCTTTAATCGAAAAATCAAAGATTAAAACAGAATTTAAAGATTTTAAGGATACTGCGATATGGGAGCGTTACATGCTAAACGCCGCCCAATTTTCAGCTACAAAAGAAGTTGCAAAAGTTAAACTAATCCAGGAAAAACTAAAGGATGAAAACGGAATTACAAGAAGTTTTTCAGCTTTTAAAAAAGAATCTTCCCAAATTGCCGACACTGTAAATGAAACTTGGCTACGCACAGAATATGACATGTGTGTTCACTCCACGGCTATGGCCGAACAATTTAGGGATTTTCAGGCTGATTCAGACCTATATCCTTATTGGCAATATCAAGGAGTTATGGATGAGCGAGAACGGGATGAACATGTAGCTTTAGAGGGGTTGGTTTTTCGTATTGGTGATCCGGAAGGAGATAATGTTTATCCTCCCGATGATTGGGATTGCCGGTGTAGTGCTGAACAGGTCGACGACCAATATCTTAAAGATAACAATTTAAAAGTTCTGACCACAGAAGAGGCAAAATATTATCTTTATTCAGACGTAGACCCTCAATTCAGAAATAACCCAGCTATTCAAGGATCGCTGCCGAATGAAGGCAGTTATTTTAAAGTAATGAAATCCGCAAACGAAGGTAATGCTTCGCTTTTCGATTTGCCACGCTCGATCGATATTCAAGGCGATGAATTGGAAGGTTTAAGCTCAGGTATGCAATTCTTTTTAGAAACCATAAATGAATGGAGAAAAAAATATGAGGTAAACAAAAAAGGTGAAATCATTTTCCAAAATGATGATCTTTTGACCAATGTAATCTTATCAGATAATACGCTACATAAGATTCAAAAACATTTAAAAGGATTTGAGAATATACCTAAAACTATTGAATCACCTAATGAAGTATGGTCTCTTTGGGAAAATAAAAAACATCAAAGAGTCGTACTCAGAAACTACATTTTATTTGGCAAACAAAACTATGTAGTCTCAACCCGTGACGGAGTAATAACCGATGCAATTGCAGTCATAAACACAAAAACAGAACAATACCGGAAGGGGGTGATATTGTGAAATCAATCCGGGAACTTATTAATGATTGGAATGGGACTACTGCCAGAATGAATAAAGCGATTGAATCGCTACCCCGGATTATTGGCAATGAGGCAAAACGAGTTGTTAGACAGAACTTCAAATTGCAAGGGTATGATTCTGGTCATGGAATAACTAAATGGAAGGCTCGCGACCCGAAGACGGATAAAGCATATGATCGGGGTAAAACAATTAATAAATACGGCAAACAATCGAAATACAGAAAGAATCCAGGAGTTTACAAAGGTTCGGTTTTCAGTTCTCAAAATCCATTATTGGAACAAACAAGAACGCTTTATAATGGGATTAAATACGTGGTCAATGGGAAAAGTGTAATTATAGGGGTAGACTTAGGTTTGATTCCTTATGCGAAGATTCAAAATGAAGGAGGTAAGGGAATACCTGAAAGACAATATCAGCCTAAGCCGGAAGAACCGCCAAACGAAAAGATTTTAAATGCTATTCAAAAGAAGTATGAATTTGAACGCGAAAAAGCTATGAAAGGGTTTAAAAAATGATTTATCAAATGATTTTAGTCGATAAAGGGGATGATCTTTGTGATCATTCCAAAGAAACACTAATTGACATTACCCAAAAGCAGAACTGGAAATGTTCAAAGATTGACGGTGAATTAAGATATAAATGTGCCTTTTGCGGACAAACTAGGGATTATAAAAAATTAACTGAAACAACAAAGCTATGATTAATCGAATTTTACAAGCTGTTTTAGCTGAATGCCAGGCAGCACAGCCTAATTCAACCATTGTATTCAAAACGGATTTTAAGTTAGACAATGTTTTAACTTATACCATGCCATTACTTTTAATTGATTTGATTGACGCTCCGGAATCAGGTCAGGCAATCGGAGGAATGACCATTATGGAATGGTTATTTGCGCTAAACTCATATAACTATATGCCTAATCCTGAAGTATCACCGGACGGAGGATATTCAACCGATTTACTTAAGCCGGTGGATGAAATTCGCAGACACTTTACTGTTGGTAATTGGCTAACAGATGGAATGCCCGAAATTGAAGAAGATTATGGGTTTAAATTTTCTTTGTCAGGGATTACGGGAGCCGATCAGATTGACGCTGACGGATTGATTTCGGGATATAAGATTAATTTCAATTCAATCAGTATTGACATAGAGACTTTCGACATGAAAAAATCTCATTCTGTGGTTACGGTGGTGGAGGATGATACGAGGAAATGATCATATCATGATATTACCATTTTCATCTCTGTAAAATAGATGTTTTTTTAATAAATAAGGACGTGATTCGGCTTCTTTTAGCCAAAAAGAATTATGCGCTTTTTTTTTATTCTCATTGCCTTGCTAAATGAAGTCCAAGCCATTTCACCGTCTGCTAAACTAAAATCCCTTTGTCCTTTATCCCAAATAAGCCAGCAACTACTATCAAAAGGCATTTTGCTTATAAAGTGGTTCGCCCCCCAAATTATTTGATTTTTACTTACTCTTTTTAGTTCTATAAAATATTCAACTTTCGGGCTTTCATTATCCCACTCTTTTATTCCCCAATCCTGCCAGCCGTTATGCGGTTTTTCTTTTGCTGCTCCAATTCCATACGGAGGGTCAACAATAGCCAAATCGAAGTATTTATCAGGGTATTGCTTCATAATTTCCATACAATCAGCGTGGAAAAGAGAAAGGAAAGGCAGCCGATAACACGCGGTATAATTCATGCCTGGTTCTGTGGTTGCTTGTAAGTCTGTATTTCGTATTATCGTTATCGTATTTTGAAAGTTTATTACTCGTAATCCGCTACTGCTCATAGCACCACCGTTACCTTAATTCTTCCTCAATTTTTGAGTAATCGAAAGTATCAATTTCACCAGGTTCAAAATCTATTTCCGGCAATCTTTTCAATCTCTTCTAAAATGTATTTTCTCTGCGCTTCCAATAAGTCAGAAAGTGTCTGTTTGCCGGTGTCTGTTGAATAAAATGGTTTCATAACTTAAAACTGATTTCCTTCTAATAATTTTTCACTCTCCAATTTTTTAACTTTTTCCTGATAAATCTTAATCAAACATTCCATCTCAAATTGACTGATCTTTGAAGTATTTGACTGTTTAAGCTCCAAAAGTTCAACAGTTTTTAAATCATACTTTTGAATTAATCCGACTCGATATTCTGCTTTTAAACCCTCTTCAAATCTATTGCAGTGCCGACATTGAAGATTGCAATTGATTTCATCCCACCTAACAGTTTTATGTTGCCTTCCGATGTAATGACCATTGTCTGCTTTCTTCCAAAAAACATGAGTACTGCATGATATACATCTTCCGACTCCCCGGCTATCTGAATCCCTTAATCGAATAAAGATAGAGAAAATTTCATCCAATTTTCGAGTGAGTGACTTTTTAGGATTTGAAGCTTTTTTGACTTTTGTTAATTTTGATTTTAAGGCTTTTTTATCGTCTTTCGGTTTAACTTCGACTATTCGCCTCATTGACATCTTTCGCTTCTCAATTTGAATCACATATTGACAATCAGGACAATTTTTTGATTTAACCAATCCATTCAAACCCCGGATAGGTTCAAATGGACGGTTACAGGTTTTACAGTTCATCTCAAAATAAACTTAATTGTGTTTTGCAAAGTTCAGCATTTCGAATATTCTTAACTGCAGTTTCAAAATAGGAATCTTTCAATTCAATTCCTATTCCTTTGCGATTGTTTTTTACTGCTACATAAATCTCAGAACCAATACCCAAAAATGGAGTAAAAATAACTTCACCTTCATTGCTCCAAAGATTTATAAGCCTATTAATGACTTCCAATTGAAGGGGTGCAATATGTTTTTCATCTCCCATATCAGTACCTTCACGATTATTTAAAACATCAGTTCTTTTGATATCCATCCAAACAGGAGAGGCCCATCTTTGCCATGTTTCAAGTGGAAAATTCTTTTTTGTTAGGTTTGTAACAGGTTCCCATTCATCTTCATTTGAACCATCCCATTTTTTAAAAATAGTGATATATTCTGCCATTCCTATACCTGTTTTTGTCGAATCACTAGTAACTTGTTTCCAAAGTAATCTTTGTGTTTTTGTCCGTTGCATTTCAAGTACTGGATCAGTCCAAATGGTAATTTTAGAATGTAGTTTAAAATTTTGATCGGTAGTTTTCCCAGTTTCATCAATATCAAAATTCATTACAGCTCTTGTATGTTCGTTTGTAAAATCGTACATTCCAGTATATCCCGAACTATTTTTATAAACTCCTAAATCTTTAGTGTGGCAACACATTAACCGGCCCGGCTTTAGAATTCTATATAATTCTTTGAGTAAAAATGTATATTGTTTAAAAAACTCTTCATGACTTTCATTATTACCCATATCATGGATATAATTTGAGTAAGTAAAAAGTGAACTGAAGGGAGGCGAAAAAATAATTAAATCTACTGAATTATCAGGAATTCCTTTAATCTCAATACAGGAATCACCCTTTATCAAATAAACAGAATCAAGTTTAACCTCTTTTCTATCATATTCATTCAGAAGCCCATATCTGTGTGAATTGATATTTTTGTTCATTTCTGTTTGCATTTCCAAAAATTGACGCTCTTTTTTCTCAATTGATTTTACTACATTTTCCATTGTATCAGTTTTAATAAGATGAATATTTACAGGTTTTAATTGGCCAAATCGATAACTACGCCTTACTTGTTGATAAAAAGATTCAAAGGAAAAATCTAAACTTGGAAATATCTGAGTATTACAATTCTGAAAGTTCATTCCAAATTGTGCGATTTTTGCTTTGGTTATTAAGATACGAAACTCATTATTTGTAAATCCTAAAAGTATTTTTTCTTTATATTCATTTGTATCATTACCTTTTGCTTCTTTACAATCATTGAGATTTCGCCTCAACCATTCACCTTCTTCATTTTGTTTAACCCAAATAATTATCTGGCCAGGAGTTTGATTACATAATTCAACTACTTTTTTAAGTCTTTTTTCTTTTGTTTCTCTTAATTCAGTATTGAAATTAGTTGCATTTACATGTCCTTCATTAAATAATCTTTCATTACCTAGTTTTATATCAGTAATTATTTCATGTTCAATATACTCAAGTTTTGGTAATTTGAATTTTTCACCTGTTAAATTAAATCCCAAATCTCCTGGATTTGTAAGCATTGAGGCCCAGGAGCTAATCCAACCATAAAAATCAACTCTCGCATGTCCTTTAAGTCGGTAATTATTCATTCCTTCATCCCGAACAAACCATTTAGACCTCATATCCTGAGCATCAAGTATATTCAAAAATTCACTGTGATTTCCAATTTCATTAAGATCATTTGGTGAAGGTGTTGCAGTACAGGCCAATTTATAAGGAGTTAATGAGAATTTTTTAATTATCAAATTTTTATAATGACCAGTAAAATTTTTTAAAATTGAACTTTCATCCAGAACAATTCCAGAAAACAAATCACAATCAATATTTTCAAGTTGTTCGTAATTTGTAATCTGAATGGGTGAAGTCTTATCATATTTTACAACAGGAATATTAAACTTATCACCTTCTTTGATAGTTTGTCCCGAAACTGCCAATGGTGCCAAAATTAAGACTGGTTTTCCTGTTTTTAAGTTAACTCTATGTGCCCATTCAAGTTGAATGATTGTTTTTCCTAATCCACAATCTGCAAAAACGGCATATTTTCCAGCCTTCAAAGCTATTTTTGTAATATATTTTTGAAAATCAAATAAATGAGTATTTAATTCTGATTCATCAATGTCGAATCCACTTAATATATGTTTCCGTTGTTTCCTTAAAAGTAACTTTTGATATTCTGTCATTGGATTAATGATTTAGTTTAACTCCCCGCCAGTCTGGTTAACCGGTTACGGGGAGTTTTAATTTCTAATTGTATTACAATTTTAAGGTTAATTTCAATATGTCTGACAAAACATGTTTAAAAACATCTTTTGTCAGACATATAATCTTCAATGTATTCGATCAATTCTTTCTTTCAAACATTGCAAATAACTGTTCATTGCGGTTGCTTGCACTTGTAAAAGAGCTTTCTGAACATCATCAACATCTTTTACTTTTTCTGATACTAAAAAAGCATCCAGTTTGTTTAGCTTTTCTTCAAGCTCAACTTTTTCGGTTTCTAACCGTGTTTTAAAATCGTTCATAATATTTTTGGATTTTACAAAGCCCGTCCAAGGCTATATTTTCAAAAAAGACTAGGCTCACAATTTACCCGGTTAACCTGGCTTACTTTTTCACTCTTCAAACTCGCATGATAAAGCAAACATCGAAACGAAAATCGAAGGAGTTGAACGTGTCCGGGGTTGTAGTCAAATCCCCTTCGCTTCCAGTTTTTGATTATCCGATTATTAAACCGTTCCTGAGAAATATACCAAGCATTCATTTCACTTTTTTCAATTTAAACTCATTTTCAGTGACTGCCTTAATAATTAACTCATCGGCCATTGATCGAAATATATCAGGTAATTTTTCAGCATAAACGCGATTTAAAAAGTCTTTTTTATGCAATTCCAATCTAAAAGAGATAAAAGCATCTTTTTTAGCGTTTACATTTTTAATCTTATTCCGACCACTACCTATGCCTCCCATGATTATAAATGTTTACATTAATAAGCTTTACCGTGTTTAAATTCCCTTGTCTCATTGTATCGCATCTTTTGTTCGATGTGCCAGTCAATGTCAATGCCTTTATGACCACATAAATCCAAAATGCGAATAATAACATCCGCAAGTTCATCTTGAAAGGAATCCTTAATTGAATCTTCAAATAATTCATTAAAGGTGCAAACTGAGGTAGGTTCATTAATCCATTTATTAAATCTTTCAATATTTGCATAAATTCCCTTTCTGTCTGCTTCCAATGCTTCCGACAATTCAGAGACTACCAACATCAAAAGCGTTCCTGTTTCTAAAGGCTTTTCATAAAAACCTTTGTTTACCGCATTTTCATGCGCCCTTTTGGCTAATTCGTTTAGTGTCATAATTTAAAATTTATCTTTTGGTTCGTAAAAATTATTAATTTCAAATCCTACTTTTGGAACATCATAAAAACCTGTCATTTCATTATTAGCAATAATTTCAAAATCTCCACAAATACCCCGGCGATTTTTTGCAATTGACAAATAAAACTTCTGATCTTCCTCGTTCCTCCAGGGAAATATAACTATATCCGCATCCTGTTCAATAGCTCCCGACTCCCGTAAATGATGAAGTTCCGGTTTAACATTTGCCGCCTGTCTACTTAACTGAGAGAGGCAAATAATCGGAATATTCTGATCAAGTGCTATTTCCTTCAATGTCCGGCTGATCTCGCTTATTTGCTGTTCTCTGATTGCTTTTTTGTCGAATGGTTTAACAAGCTGAAGATAATCAATAATAATCAAATCGCATTTATTACGTTTTTTATTTTGAATTGTATTTGATTTAATTTTAGAGGAAGTTAATCCAGCAAAATCATTCCAAATAATTGGCAATTTATCCAAACGAACACAAGCGGAGTTTAGTATATCCCATTCTTTATCGGTCAATCTTCCATCCCTCAAATCAAGTCGATTAATCCCGGATTCGCTCGAAAACATAGTCCGCATTAAATCAGAACTTTTCATTTCAAAACCATAAAAATTAACCCATTTGCCATTTTCAGCCGCTTTTTTAGCAAAATGCAAAGCAAGGGAAGTTTTACCAACTGCAGGACGTGAAGCGATAATTATTAAATTAGTATTCCTCCATCCCCCTGTTGCATGATTTAAAATTCCCAGTCCTGTCGTAATTCCTGGTTGTTTCCCTTCCTGAGTAAAGGCACAATCTTTTTCAAGTTCAATGATAGCTTCATTAATGACATCTGACTGGCTTATTCCCGTGTTTGTTCCAAGTCCTAAATCTTCAAGAATAGATATTTTATGCCTAAAATCAGAGAGTAATTCATCTATTTCAATACCATCCTTAAAAGCTTCATTAACAGTTTCAGTTCCAATTCTAATTAATTCCCTTTGCATAAAAAGTTGTTGAATTATCCGGGCATGGTATTCGATATGTGCAGCACTGGCAACCCGTGATGTTAGTTGAGTTAAATAAACTGGACCTCCGATATTATCAAGTTGGTTAATATCTTTTAATTCTTTAGAGACGGTTAATAGGTCGATAGGTCGATTAAGTTGTGAAAGCTTAATTATTGAGGTAAAAATAATCTGATGATAAGTTAAATAAAAACTTTCAGATTTAAGAATTCCCGTTATTTTGTGGATTGAATCTTGTTCAATCATTAGTGAACCTAGCACAGCTTCTTCTGTTTCAAGTGACTGAGGTGGAATTTTGCCGTAGTTTATTGCATCCATTCTTTTGGGGTGTTTATTATTGGTTTTGAGGTAGTTATTTTATTACTTTTCTCTTTTTCACGTCTTAACCAGGTTTGAAGTCTTAAATTTAATTCCCATGTTTTTTCAAGTTCAAATCTCATTTTTATTTTTGATTTGTTTGTTTCACTCCAATAATCAAAAAAAGCTCTTATAGTTTCTTTGGAATAAATTTTTGCAAAAGGGACTAAAGAATTATAAAAATCTTTTTTTCGTTCAGCTGTCGCTGTAAGCGAAGCAAGTCTTTTTTTCTCAATTTCTTCTTTTTTTGTACCTAACTCTTTTTTTATATCATTATCACTAACACTAACACTTACTATTACGGCTTCGTTTGCTTCGTTTTGCTTCGTTTTTAAAGCATTTGCTTCGTTTGCTTCGTTTTGCTTTTTTAATCTTCTTGATTCACCACTCTTAATTCCTCCCAGCCTTCCTGATATTGATTTAGTTTCTTTTATATTTTCCCATCTTATTAAATCCCTTTTAAGAGTTTGTTTAATAGGTTCAAAAACTAAGTCAATAATAACATCTTTAGTTTGGGGATTTTCGTCATTTACATAGCTTAAAATATGCTTAAATAGTTCTCCGGCTTTTTCATCTGGAAGTTTTTTTATTGTGTGAATAATATCACAATAAAGCAAAAATGATTTTTTATTCTCAGCCATTTTACAATTTGTTAAAATTTATTGCCGAAAAAATTATTTCGTTACCAACCTGATATAATCAGTTCCCGAAATTTGCTCAACTACATGTTTACCTTCTTGAATCTCTTTATCGAGAGTTACGCGATTGATGCAATATTTCTTCGCATAATCGCTTTTTTTCATTAAATCTTTTCGCACAATAATCTTTTTCATTATGTAAAATTTTTAGTTTGAAAAAATCCGGCTTTCGACTGGCATCTATTCGCCGGATTTCAATCAATTATTTCTAAACCAAATCCTAATCCGAAACAAATGTAATAATAAAAATGTTAAAATCAAATAAAATCCTGATAGTTTTCAACAAATGATGAAAAAATTAAATCAGAAGGGTTTGGCAAGGTAATTCCATAATCCCGGAGCATCATAATTTGAATCTTTTCAAGATAATCAGTAAATTGTTTTGTATCAAGTTCAGTCGTGGAAATTGGCTTAGTGACTTCCCCTGATAATCCTTTTACAGTTTTAAGGGGCAAAAATCGACGTTTAAGCTCTAAATGTATTTCATCCCTATCTCCACCGGTTTCATCGCAAATACAAGCCAGCCATAGCCAATACAAACGATTCTGAGGCAAAGACCTAATCTCTCTTTTTATTTTGATCGAAATAGACCATTTTTTCTGATCCGAAAGTTGATCAATTACCTGGTGAATCTTTTGTTTATCAAAGGCAGATTGAATGGTGTAATTCATTGCAAAAATGTAAGAATCAATTTATTTTGTTTCGGGCTGCATAACTTCTGGCTCCTGAATGTCATCGAAAATCTGCTGATATTTACTTTCTTCCGGCAAATCTTCAATTTCGTTTAAATGTTCGTTGGAAATTGCAGCAATAAGCTGATCGCTGAAATTTGTTTTTGGCAAAAGCTTAAACAACCTCTTCAAAGCGGTTTTTTTCCACATTTCATCTTCCCAAGTTTCCCACGGCGAAAATTTACGGGAATCTTCTTTTTTCCAAGATTCAGAAGCACCACGCACTTTTTCAATTTCTTCACGGCCTAAAACCTCAAATTGAAAACCACCATCACGAAAAAATGCAACCGCATAAGCTCCAATCATCGCTCCATGATTATTTAGCGTTGGCTGATGTTTGAAATAAGGATCTGTTCCTTTTCGATAATCAAACTTATCATTAGCATAAATAACTCCCGCATCGACATTTTTAACAGCCCCGGCATCAGTAAGAACCTTTATCATTCCCATGTAGGAAATATCTAAAATACATTTCCCTTTCCGCGGAACCAAATAGGCGAATTTCAAAGCCGGATTTAAAGTAAGGCCAGTTAAACTAACATTCACAACTGCATTACGGATACTTTGCTGATCGCAACTAGCTAAAAAATCATTGTCAGTTAAAATCTGAATTGCAAAGCCAGCCTCTCGGTTAAAATTCATTTTGTATTCATTTGAAGCCTCAAATTGCTTCTGAGCTGTAAAAACTAATTCTTTGTTCTTTTGCTCTCTCTCTTTTACTGGTAAATTTGACATTGTGATAGTTTTTAAGTGATTAAAATTTATGATTGAACCAATTTATTTCTCTCATCATATAAGAGGGTAAATTCAATTCGTTGACCCCAAATTTATTTTCTGTGAATACTTGGTATCCCGGCCATTTGTTTTCTTCCAAACAAAAAGCGTAAAGCATTAAAAGCTGTTCATTTTCATAACGACCCTGAGCCATAAACTGCGCACCAGATTCAAAAATATTGAAAGCATAAGGTTTTGTTTTTTCTTGAGTAATAAAAAAGAACGGCCAGCTCATTTCTTTACCCTCGATCGCACTCATTATATCCGAATATAAAGCAGCTTGTAAATGATAATCTAAATCGGCAGCATGACGTGGAAAGTCATTTTGCGAAGCCCCGGTAGTAGTTTTAAGGTCTGAAATAATCCGTTTCTCTTTTTTGTGATAATCAGGACGAATTTTGACTTTAATTTTTTGCCCGGTAAAAATCGTTATCTCGCAATAAACTGACATTTCAGCCTCACCATTTGAAAGTAATGATCTTACATAGCGATGCCTCATTAAGCGTTCTCTCATTGCCTTTAACATCTCCAAAGTTGAATTATCAATCGTTGGACGACCGTCTGCAATTCTCATTTGACCTTCATACCATTCTTTGTAATTTTTGGTAGCCCGTGGAGATTTTGCCCCCTCAGCAATCAGAATAGAACAAATAACAGAATCATCAAATGTGAAATATTCTTTTTCAAAAAGTTCAGGTTCTAAAATAAAAGTATGATAAGCTGAACCAAACGCCATTGCCTCAGTTTCTTTCTGTTCTTCCTCTTTAAAGTGAAGAGGTGATTTTTTCAGCTTCTTTAGTCCAGAAGCTGAAATGTAATCTTTCCGATCAGGTCCATGATAGACTTCATTGGAATCTTTTCGGATTTCAAATTCAATATTTTTGATAAAGTTTTCCATAATTAATAATATTTTTCCTGATAAACGACTAAATGAAAAAATTCAATTTCAGTGATAAACTCCTGAATGTCCGCTTTTTTGTGACATCCGGATTTAAGGCAAAAACCTTTTTCGTGGTGGTCGACTTCAATGCAATTGTGTGAACCACATGCCGGGCAAGTTAATTTAACCTCTTTCATTTTACTGCAATCTCAAAATGAGCAATAGCCTTCAAATAAACCTCGTTAAACTCCGATTCCTCACAGTCAGATGGATTAATACCTGGATTCCATGCATGATCAGGTTTACAATCTTCAATTGAATATCCGAATAACCCCTCGGACACTACAATTGCTTTTTGTTCACTCAATACTTTGTAAAAAATGCAATTGCCGGAACTTTTGCGATAAACAGGGAACTGAAGTTCAACCTCAATTTCCTCAACACTCGTAACTTTTAATTTCATGATAAATGGATTTGATTTGTGATGTAAATTTATGATTTGAAAATGGAATGTATAAATTAAATCACATGTTATTAAACATGTTTTAGCTTTTAATTGTTTCGATTTAACCTGTAAAATTCAGTAGTTCGTTTCCGGTTCTTAGATTTGTTTCGCGCTTTTAATTCTTTGTTGAGGGCCCAAATAAAGAGAATTAAACCACAAAGAAAGAATAAGCTGATTAACATTCCAGTGAGAATATCAGGACCAAATAAATAGTTCATTTTGATTTTGTATTAATCTGTTAATTCTCTGTATAATTCATTAATAGATTTATTGGTATAATGCGATAAATCATTAATGACTTCCATTAGGTTCATAATTGTCAAATTAACATCTCTATCTCCCATAAAAAGAGTAGTTTTGATTTCATTTACTTCTATTTCGATGAATTCACGTGTTGTTCTTGTTGTTAGTCTCATTGTTTCCATGTTGTGCAATTATAGATATGTTTTAACATACGTTCCCAGCCTCCGTATTGCGCAATGTCTTCATCAGTAAAGTAAACCGTTTTAGGACGTTTCTTTTTGTTTTCAGGCAATTTTTTTGCCCCTGATCCTGGACGCGCACCTCCGTGATTTGGTTCAGGCTTGTAAACTTTTCCGGGAGCCTCACATAAGCCAAATTCAAATGCTATTCTTCGCGTTATACGTCTCATTTTACCTTCATAAAGAATCGTAATGATATTATGCCAAGTAAGCGGATATAGTTGTGTTTTTGCATTATCAATGATCTTAATTTGATCACGTGGCATTTCGCTGATCTCTTTTAGTGTTTTGTTCATGTGATTAATCTGTTAAAGTTATTGAGTAGCAACGCGAACCATTGTATATTAACCATTTGCCCCAATTGATCCGGTAAATCTTAATTTTGGGGCTTTCAAGATAATTTGAGGATTAAATTTACCTTGTAAGGTAACATTGTAATCAGTTATAGAACAAGTGTAAAAAGCATTTTCAGTAAATAGCTTCACAATTCTGTTTAGTCGCCTTAAATTGTTTTTCATGTTTTTGAGTTTTTAATTTGAATTAATAATTGATTTAATCATGTGCAATATTACAAAGGAATTATATAGATTTTACGAAACATGTTTTATAACATCTATTTGTAGCCGTATTTCATCATGGTATGAATGATCTTTTTTTGTGTCCTGAGCGTTAAAGTTCTTTTACCTTTCAGAATGTAATCCAAAAGTCGGGGACTGATTGTTTTAACCTCTTTAGCGAAGCCGTAGGGGGATAACTGAGGACGTTCAGCGAAGAATTGTCTGAGGTCTGAAGTTGTCATTTTTTAAGATATGCTTTTACCGTTAATAAAAACTTTTGTAAAATGATATAAACCATCTTCGCGTGTCCTTATCATGGTTAAATCCACAACTTCAATTACTGTCAAAGTTTGTCCATATTGATTTTTTACTTTCTGGCCTTTTTGTATTTCTGAAGTTTTCATTTTGTCTTTGTATTTGTTCGATGTAAAGATAAGAAAATTTTATATTAATGTGCAAATATTTTGAACATTAATTTACAAAACCTGCTGTAAAACATGTTTTAAAAAGAAAGCTCCAAGTTAAATACCTGAAGCCTTCCCAAACTAATACTCAACACATGAAAAACAAACCTCAAAAACTCAATCCTGTTAATACTTTTATTGAATCAAGCGTAGTTTCCGGTTCATCATTTCCGCTGTCATCCTTTGTGTTCTGAAACAAATAAGCGTGATATTCGCCTGTTTTCTTAATAAATAAGACCTTCCAGCATTGCGAAGGAACTGAAACTCTACCAATCTTTTTGACCTCTCCGATCGAACCAGCCCAAATATGAATTGAATCATTTTCAATCGCTAATTTACGGCTATTTTCTTCTAATGTTTTCCAGCTTCCGGCGTTGAGTGCATGGAACTGAGGCGCCATGTTTGCCATAGAAAAACATTCTTTTTCGACTTGCAATCCCTGACATAGATTAATTTCGCACTCGCACATGTGACCCTTATCATATCCTGAATTGATGTAGTCTTTAACCGTATTTGTCTGTCTTGGATATTTCGGATCGGGTGCAAATGGATTAATCCGGATTAGTTTATTTGAACAACTTACTTTCGCTTTTGTCGCCCACCAGGTAACGACTTTGGGGTAATGTTTTACCGTGTCATAGGCCGTTATATAGTTAGTGTGAGTGATTGTAACGGTATTTTGAGCAAAACCTGCAAATGAGCTTAAAATGAATACAATTAAAAGTATTTTCTTCATTGATCTGTAAATTTAACGCCTGAAATATTTATCTCTTTTGAACAATCGTCATATGCTTTAAATTGTTGTTTTTTAGTTCGCCAAAGAAAACCCAGAAACTTTTTAGGTTTAACAACAAGAAGCTGAATAGCATCTTTGGATGATCGCTCCGTTATCGTTAACGCTGGAAAAGGATCAAGTGAAACAATTTCACCTTTCATTGACCAGCAAGGCGAATCAAACGAAACAGGAACCTGGTACGTCTGTTTTTTACCTTCCTCTATTGGTAATTTTACCGGTGTTTCGGTTTGAGCGTTAACGGAAACGGAATTTTTATAACTTGTTTCAATATCAGTCGCTGAAATAACATCATCAGGTTTAATGTTGTTTGCATCTGTCAGGCTGTCTATTTTCATTTGCAGAGCTGATTTAGTGGCTTCAAATGTTGCATGGGATTGTTGAGTAGCAAAATCAAAGGCCGTCTGTTTTGCTTCATCATCACCTTTTAGTTGCGTGTTCTCATTTTTGAGAATTACATTATCATCATACAGCTTTTTTATTTCTTTGCCCATAAATCCAATTATAGGAAAAGTAAGGGCGAAGAGTATCCACCCTAATGAAATTTTCATTATGCAGCGAGTTTATCTTTATTATCGTAATAATATTGGCAAATCTGGACTGCTTCACCCCAAGTTAAACCGTCGTGAAGGTCTTGTAATATCATTGCGCTCAATGAGTGCAAATAAGCGTTCTGAGTGGCATTACTCGAAAGTTTCAATTGTGCCAAAATAGCCTGAAATTGAGCGTTCGGATCGGCAATATTGGCAATTGCTTCGGTGAGGGTCAGGCCGGCAATAGCTTTAGGTAAGAAGTTTTTAACTGTATTGTTAATGCTTAAAATTACAGCCTGAGTGGCCGCATTGGGCACCGCCATGTCAATAATGGCAATAAAAGCGTCATCAACCGGACTGTCCATTACAGCCTTAACGCCGTTCAAAATGTTAATGGTGACCGGAACCCATAATTTAGTTTGAGCGTCCAATTTAGCCCATTCTTGTTCAACCCAATTTTCAGCAATAACTACGTCTTGTTCGATTTTTGTAAAAATACTCATGATGTTTGTTTTTAAAGTTAATATTTAAGGATTTAAAATTTTTGCTTTCTGCCAATACATTTCACGATTAATCAATCCGTTTGTACCTCCGTTGATTCTCTTTGTGATTAAAACAAAGTTTTCCTGATCTGCCAAAACGTTCAAATGTCGCAAATCCCAGAACCAACAAGCTGATTGCGAGGCATATTCAAATGACTCTAAAAGTTGAGGATCAGAAACAAAATCAACCTTAAAATCATTACTGATTGATTGATAGTTTGCACGGCCAGTAATTTGGATAAGTCCACGGCCTTTAAATCTTACTCCGTCCCCTGGTTGAGTATTTCCCAGATCTGCCCGGCCTTCATATTCTGAACCTGAGGCCAATTCTTTCAAATATCGAAATTCCCCGGATTCATGAGCCACCTGAGCTAAAAAACAATTCTCTCTCCTTGGAGTGTTTATCTCGTATTTCAGGCATCCTTCAACAAGGAAAGGGAAAATATCATCCAAATGTTGAACATTCGGCATTATGCCTTGTATGAGTTCTTTTGTAATCATTTAACAGGTAAATTAGCTTCTTTTTTCGTGTTTTCAGTATTTGAGTTTTTAGGTTTAATTACCCTTCCCCTCAAAATTATATCATCGTCCGTTATATTATAACTCTTTAATTCGGCACGAACAGCATTTTTAAATTGCTCTACCGGAACTTCTTTTTTTGAATTAATGACAGAAATTAACACTGATGCGATTATTCCGATATAAAGCCCCCATACTTCAATCGTTTTCCATCTGTTTGCCTTAATTGCAACTTCTGAATTTTTAAAAATAACCAATTCGCTGATGGTTTTTTCAAGTTCAGGGACAGATTCACTAAGATATTTTATATGTCCCGATAATTCAGAAATGCTTTGTAAAAGTCCAGGTTGACCATTGCCGTGAAGGATTTTATAGGTTCTTTCAGTTTCTTTTTGTAAATTTTCAATGGTTTCTGACTTTTCGCATTTATGTGATTCCATTATCGTTAATTAATAAGGTTTTACAATGTTAATTAATGGGTTTTATTGAGGTGTCGAATTGTTTGTTTTGGCTTCTTCAGCCTTTATTTCCGCTTGTTTGTTTTGAAACATAAAAAGCATGGCCGGGCCAGCTATGGTTAAAAATATAGTTCCCGCAGACGTTGCTGCTAACATAATTTGTTCGCGTCCGAAATAAATTACTTCCCCGGCAAAAAATAAGGCAACGACAATAATAATAAACCCACTAAGCCTACTACTTGACCTATCACCGTTTACTCCGTCAAAAAATCCGTTTTTCATAGTTTTAAATTTAAGTTATTCCCATTCAATGGTGATATTCAAATCACTGAATTCCTTCATTATCACACTGTGTTTGAGCACTAACCACGAACGAATTAAAAGCAACGAAATCAGGATCACTTGAATTTAATACTCCCTTCCTCAAGATATCGTTTACGTTTGGGTAATTATCATCGATCACAACTCCAATGATTTTATTTTTGGTCACCGGATTTTCTACCCGATATTGTGCAGCGGCAATAATAGCTGCTCTTGTTCCGGACTCATCCGGAATTTGCTGTACGGTTCGGTTAAAATTCACATAAGAGTAACCCGTTCCAAGATCTTCAACAAAATTGTTTTCTGGTATTTGTACGTTGTTTTGCATAATTATTAAGTTCTAAAGTTTTATAAATTAAATTTCGTGAATCACACCATTTAAGCATTCCACGGAAACCGCCGCCGAAGGCCGTGCTCGAGCCCGAGGGGGCGTAGGAAGAAATCGCCGAACCGACCGCGCAGAGGCCGCTGTTGTTCAGGTTCGCGCCGAAAACCACACCGCGTAAGATGAGCCGCCTTAATATTTTCAAAAAACGTTCGACCTTTGTTTTCGACCTCGCCAACGCGAGGATTGCGACCTATGGGGACACGTTTGCACGGAAACCGCCGCCGAGGCTCGTGAGCGTGTACGAGGGGGTGTAGAACGACGCCGACCCGACAGCGCAGAAGCCGCTGTTGGACAGGTTCGCGCCGAAAACCACACCGCGTCGACTAATCCCAGATCCTGGTATGCCTCCAGAGTTCCAATTGTAGGCACAGCCATAGGTTGTTTGTCCTCCGCCAACAGAAGTCCCGATAAATGAATTCGAGATTACATCCTTAACCCACCCATCAACTCTTAACGACGCCCCTTTATTTTGATAGGTGTTTTTAAAGGTGAAATCCCCATCAGTTCGGTTTGCATCGATCAGGGCAGGATTCAGCTGAGTCCATAAGTAAGAATTTCCACCAGAAGCAACAGATTGAACCTCAAATTCAATTCCTGACCGCCACCACCATAAATGACCATACGGCACAACCTTACCCCTCCATACAGGGAGTTGAGTAGTATAGAGCGCAGATCCGTTGGTATCAACTCCAAATGTTTTGGTGTATGTACCGGTCATTTTGCCGGTTAAAGTTCCAGATAATGCAAGTTGGCCTTCAAATATTTTAAATACCGGATAATAGCCATTATAGTTACTCCATTGCGTTCCTCCCCATGTTGATGCACCTGGGCCGAATATGCCTTGTAAATTCTTGGTGTGATATTCGATATACATCATGCAAATCTGGTACATCAGATCGCCGTACAATGCCCCATTCCAGCCCGATCCCTTAAGTGCAGCTGCTATTTCGTATTGATAACGACTTAATTCCGTCCTTGGATAGCCCAATCCATCTGAAGTGGCCCCGGATCCGGATCCTGCCAGATTTGAATTGGATCCGGCAAATAACGATTTGGATGCTCCTTTAGTTCTGTCCAGGGTGCAATAATCAGGGGTATCAATATATCGATCATACCAAACTGCTGCTTCTCCGCGCCAGGAGAATGGTTTGTCCGAGATTACCCAATATTCGTAAGTGAGATTTGATCCTCCAAATATCATCCAGAGTCCAGGATAATCGATCATCACGTCAAGTCCGTCAGATCCATCCAATACAGAGGCTGTGCCATCTGCATTTTTAGTCCAGTCAGTTTGATTGAGATAATTGACTATTTGTCGTGATGCGTTTGTTTTGCAGGCTCTGATCAGCTGATGGAATGGCAGATTAATGGTAAGCCCTAACGATCCAATCAGATAGGGAAACGATGGATCGGCAACACCACGCAATCGCTCAACACCGTGCATATTGCCGGAGCCTTTAACTTTCAATATCTGTGGTATGATATTCATTACAGTTGCAAAAGAGTAAAGGTAAAATCAATGAAACCTCCAGATACAGGGGCGAATGTTGCAAGAGTCTGAACCAATTGCTGAATATCATTATGCGAAGCGTCACATTGCATTAAAACCATTGGCGATACCTGGCCAATGATAATATCACTACCTGTAAGTAGTGGCCCAAAAGTCATATCAATAAATGTTCGTCCGGTTGTCGTATTGGCATCCATGGTGGTCATTGCCACATTATCACCGTTAATAGATGATGGCGTGGTTCTGTATAGCCAGATCCGGATGGTTGAATTGGCAAGGTTGAGCAGATTGGTCACCACATTAATTCCCGTTATCCAGGCTCCTTTGCCATTGGCCAATGCGAAGTTTGCCAGGTCAAGAGTGACAGGTGTTCCGACGCTCGAATTGATAATATCATTAGCCGTATATTGCACCGTATCGGCCGGACGAGTCAAGCGCACCTCGATTACGGCGGATTTTCCGGCAGGGTAAAGATTGACTCCGGAAGCGTCAACTGTTTGAACTTTTGCATTGCCCGAAAAGAGAGTTATTAAACTTGAAAGTTTTGCAAATAATCCTTTCAGTAAGGCGATTGAAGACCAAATTGAAGTGCTATCCGTTGCTGCTGTATCTGTAATAGATCCTAATGCAATATTTTTACCATCCGCTACTGTTTGGGGAACTGACCCATCTGAATTTAGAATGGGTGTTTTTCCATTTGGATCAACCTGTTGAACTGAAAGAACTTTAGATGACGATGTTATTGCAGCATTGGCAGCGCGATAAACTGCAAGTATTGGACTAAGTAAACCTTTTAAGAGTGAAATACCAGACCAGGGAGTTGTATCCGCTGATGTTGCGGGAGCGTCAGCCTTAGCCCCTAATGTTACGTTTGATCCATCTGCAATAGTTGGCGAATCATTAGGATCGACTAAGGTAGCCCATTTTTGATTGATTAATTCACGGCCATTGGTCGCGTCAATATTTATCTGGTCTCCGATGTTTTTATTTCCCCAAGGCTGTAATAATTGAATTTTCATAATTTCAGTTTTTTATCTTGTTAAATCAAAAGTAATAAATAATTTATTGTATATCAAAATATAATGCTAAAATGTTATCCAATTTGAACCGGTACTCACAAAGGTTATTTTTGACCATTGTGTTGAAAGCGTATAAGTGGTCGATCCGTCAATTGTTTGACTTGAAGTCGTACTCACGGTGATAGTTCCTGTTCCACTATTCTTGACATGATACATTCTGCCGGATGTTCCTACTGCTGTTGGTAACTTAACGGTAAAAGTACCAGTAGTGCAATTGATTACATCATCTGTTGCAAGTGCATTATATGTTGAGCTAACAGAAATATAAGGAAGCGTAAGACCGGAGATAAATGTTCGTTCGGTATTTGTGTTCCCTATTACTGCTGTGTTTGATCCGTGCCCTATTGCGCCCGCTCCTATGACTGTTTCGTTTATCGTTCCTGATGCGGAAATGTTTGAATTTGCACCAATAATTGTGCATGAATTATTTGTATCTGCTGTCTGTGCAGTAGCGTTACCTATAAACACATTTGAATTTCCGCTCGTAAGATAATTTCCGGCATCAGCTCCTAATACAACATTTTGAGTCCCCGTAGATAATATTAAGGCAGCCGAATATCCAAGTGTAGTATTAAGTTGTCCTGTAGTTATACTTTGAGAGGCTTGCAAACCAAATGCAGTGTTATAGTCTCCCTGCGTTCCAGTACCCGTAAATGAAATTCCTCCAGTACCAAAAATTAGATTTTCTGATCCTCCTAAACCTCCTCTCATTGTAGAAAGAGTTAATGGACTAGATCCAACAACATTAATATTGCTATTCCCCTGTGCGGTTGAGCTTGTCCACATAGGAATATAATTAGCTGTTCCAGTTCCCGAAATCCCTCCTCCCCCTCCGGATGGTGTTTGCCATGAAGGATTAGCAGTCGGTCCGTTACTTGTCCAAACCTTACCAGATGAACCATTCGGAATTGATTTTATTAATCCAGGATAACCCGTAGTGTCAATCACCATTGTACCCATACCATAAGCCGGAAACCGGATATAAGCGTTTGCTATTCCTGTGCCTGAGTCGGTTGTATTTCCTGTCCCATCTCCAACTACTATATCGGTCGTAAACGCGTTTCTTCCAATTAAAAATTCACTACCATAATCCCCCTTAATACTTGAGATGTCAGGTCTTCGCATTAAACTTGATGGTGCATTTTTACGTTGTAAGGCACTTCGCCAAAACGAAGCTCCATAAGCTTGTAATCCTGTATTGCCTCCTATTATCTTAGTCTGGACTGTATCGTTAACTACGCCTGAGATTATCTTTGCTGAATCAAGTTTAAAAAATCCAATTCCCGAAGCTTCTTTATAATTTAATAGTCCTGATGAGCTTCCCACCCAATTAGACCCATTATAATATAACATTTGCCCGGTTTTCGATCCCCCAACTGTTGACCCCCAAACTCCCGAATTAACTGTTACAAGCCCCGTGCCGGAAGGATAAGAGATTCCGCTCGTGGGAGTTGTCCAGTAAAGAGACCCCGCGGAACCCCCGGCAGTTAATACCTTGCCATTATTTGTTGTTCCAACGGAAGGCACAAAATGATATGTTGTGTCAAGTTTAAATACTCCGGTCGTTGAGTTGTATAGAATTGGACTTGTG
>TBL_comb47_HYPODRAFT_10001621_pt1 | contig 29006 bp, 23 predicted proteins | sample TroBogypolimnion_40_FD_10682 | JGI IMG/M metagenome (IMG submission 10682) | reverse complement strand
CCATTCCGGGAAGAATAATTCCTTCTTTTGAAAGGTAAGCTAAAAGCGGCACACCATATAATGCACCAAGTAAAAAAGATAATATACCTGTAAGGCAGCCTTCAAGAATGAAAAGAACTATTACGCTTAATTTTGTCATGCCGAGAGACATAAGAGTGCCTATCTCTTTGCGGCGTTTAAAAATAGAAAGAACCTGTGTATCGAATATTGCAATAAGCGCTATGCCGAGCAGGAATACATAAAAGAAAGTTGAATAGACTTTTTTCCTCTCTATGTTTGCATTAAGGTCTCTTAATAAAAAATCCTGTGTTTTGAAAATCCAATTACTGCTGCCCTGAGGAATTGACCTTATGTTTTTGTTAAGAATGATCATTGTAGCCTGGCCGGGAGCCTGCATCATTTTCTGAAGCCTTGCAAGAGGTACCCAAATCTGGTCTTTATCAATTAATGGGGAGCTAATATCTATTACTTTAATAATTTTAATATCTCCTGCGTCAAATGTGCCGTTTACATTTCTCCATCTTGCACTTACATAATCTCCTTCCTGTAAGCCCGTACCAGCCGCCATTCTTAAGCCGATTATTCCGGGAATTGAGTTGGTATCCTTATCATCCTTAAGCAAAAAAGCAGGAAGGCTTATAGTTTTTTGACCGGGTTCTATTCCTTTTATGCGGATTGATTGAATTAAATGCCGCGGGAATATTGCCGCTGTTGTAATTAAGACAGGTGCTGCGTTTCCATTGTCAATTTCATTTTTCAATTCCGGCGGGATTTCTGCATGGGACATTTCGAGTGTAAAGGGATCAAAAGGATCGTAATCTTTCTGCCAAAACTGTCCGCCCCCTACATTGGAATCAATTTCGGCATCTCTAATCTGAGCCCCGGCGCCGTCATATAGACCTTCAGTAAGAATAATAGATACAAACGCAAGCGAAAGAACAATTACATTAAGCCACGTTCTTATTCCCGCATGAGTAATATTTCTGAAAGCTAATTTTATTAAAAGCATTTATTCATCCGGCGCTTAATTTATATTGATATCATCAATTATTTTGCCGTCATTTAAAACAACTTTTCTGCGCAGATAACCTATAACTTTATCATCATGAGTTGCAAAAATGAAAGTAGTTCCTACTTCCCGGTTAAGATCCTGCATAGTCTTTAATATGTTGTGTGAGTTTGCCGCGTCAAGATTTGCAGTGGGTTCATCTGCAAGCACTATTGTGGGGAGTTTTACCATTGCCCGTGCAACTGCAACACGCTGGCTTTCTCCGCCGGAAAGCTGGCTTGGCCTTGACCCGGCTTTGCTTGTAAGCCCAACCCATTCAAGTGCGCGCATTACTGCTTTTTCCCTTTCTGCCTTATTTTTCTTCAGAAGTAAAAGGGGAAATTCCACATTTTCATAAACTGTGTAAACAGGCAGGAGGTTATAAGTTTGAAAAATAAACCCGATTGATTCATTCCTTAATCGTGCAGCCTCTTTATGTGTCATTTCATTAACATTCCTATTCAAAACAAGGGCGTTACCTTCTGTAGGATTATCAAGCGCACCTATAATGTTTAACAGTGTTGTTTTCCCGGAACCGCTCGGCCCTACAAATCCGCAGAACTCTCCTTTATCAACCGATAAATTAACTTTGTTCAATGCCCTGAATACATTTTTGCCCATTGAATAATCTTTAATGATTCCGTCAAGCTTTACAATTTGAGAAGTACTCATCTTACTTTCCGCATAGATTAAATTAATAATTATAAATAAGCATTAACTGGATTCCATAACCTGCAAGAATAGAATTAACGTTACCGAAGAATAAAGCCCCTCCGTTTTCAGGATAATGGAACAATGCCAAATTTATCATAAAATTATCGTAGGTTCTTTGAAGCTGAAGATATTGATAAAGATTATTACTGTGCCAGTCGTAATATTCCTGCAGGGAGATATTATCCAGTGAACCGATTGTATAAGCGGCCATCACTGCAGAAAATTGCCTGTTGGGATCAGTGCTCCAGAATGAATTGGAAGAATTTGTAAACATGTGTTCCCCAAGTATATAAATTCCGTTACCTACCGGAATTGTATAATCTGCGCCAATGGTTGCCATCTTATTCCATTTGCTAAGGGGCATGAATGAAATATTCTGCTGCCAGACTGCTTCAAACCAAAGTCCTATTCCAATATCCCAGCGCCCGTCAAGTGCATAACGGTTTTCCCTGTAATTGTATAGTGAGGCATCTGCTTTTCTTGTGTGAAATGTTCCTGCAATCTCACCGCCGAGTGCAGATAGCTGCAAGCGCCCTCCGAATTCAGGATTATTTTTTAGAGTAGGTAAAATCTCATAGCCTACATTGTCATTATTTCCATACAGGCACCAAATCCAGAAAATAGTATTATCCAATAAAGTAAGCTTATAACGGATGCCGTAAACTCCGTCTGTTAATTTAAGCGGGTCGCGGGGATCGGTCCTGTCGAACCACATTAAAGGGCGGAGTAATTGAGCCGGCCCGAAATTTATTTTCTGCAAACCGATCTGCACTTCCGATTGTTCCGTGGAATACCTTAATATTGCCCTGTATAACTTGAAAGCTTCGTTGTGTGCCGGGAAATAATTTTCATAATAAGTATTGAACAACAGCTCTGCATTTAAGACATCATTTTCGCCGAGTTTATAAGAATAGTTGAACTGTGGAATATATCTTATACCTGCTGTTCCGCTCCAATCGTTTGGATTTTTAATCCCGATACCCCATGCCGAAATTTGTCCCTTTAGATCTAATCCCTGTGCTGAACAAATTCCCTGCCATAATAAAAGAATACCAAACAGCAGTATAAGACTGCAATTACGAATCTCAACTTTAAACACTTTAGCCGCCTCTTTGTTTTCAGAACTTAATCCGGTGTCAAAATAATAATTTCAGGTTAAAAATACAATTTTTAACATGCGATAAATGTTGTAATGTGTTTTATATAGGAATAATTTTTGTGAGATATTAATAGCAGGTTAATTAAAAGCGTTTTAGTCCCTGTTTGTCATTGCTTAGTAAATTCGAAGATAACGGGAACCATAGCTCCTGTATCAGGGTCATTCATTGTTGTAGAGGCCTGGAGTTTATTGCCATCTATCTGGCAGGGGAAATTAAAACTGCCCGATGTAAGACTGACCATTAAAACATTTCCTGAGATAGTCCAGGTGCCGGAGTCATCTGTAAGAGTGCCGTTCAAGGTTTGGACGCGGCGGAAGGTTTTATCGCTATTGACTGAAATTGTCATTGCTATGCTTTTCTGTTCGGGGGTAAAATCCTTTTTACCGTCAGGGTAGGATGCAATTATCCTGGTCAATATCCACGAGCCTATCAGTTGATCTTCTTTCAAATCAGGTGTATCTGTCCCGCTTTCACAGCCGGAAGCTAAAATAGAAACGATTGTGATTATTAAAAAAAGAAGAGACTTTTTGCTGCGAAACATCCCGTACCCCTTACAATATTTCAATAAATATTTTATAACATGAATATAAGAACAATATCAATTTATGATTAATTACTTTCCGTTACAATAAGAAAATTAAACTTTCGAATATTAAATTAGGACTACTTGTCTATTGTTTTTCGAATTGATATAATAAATATTTTTCTTAATTTAACAATTATTATGCTGTGTTTTAATACTTTTGCTTTGAATATTTTAATCATAATTGAATAATATAAAGGGGGAAATATGAAAAAATTATTACTCATTCTTTTAGTTTGGTTAATTACCGTCCCGGTATTATTTGCGCAAAACTCTGTTGATCTTAAATTCCGCCTTAACCCGGATAAGGTTTATAAAATGAAAGCCAAAATTACAGGCGAGATGCCTTTTGATATTAAGGCAGACAGCGCAATGGCAGCGAAACTTAATAATAGCGAAGCGATGAAGTCCATGATATTAAATATGGACATTGATTTAAGCCTTAATATGACTACCGGAAGCATGCAGCCCGATACCAGTTTTAATTTAGACATGAAATTTGACAACCTTGATATAATAACGGAAATAAATGGTGTGGAAGTAAAAACGCCGAAAGATTCTGTGGGAATAAAAGGAGCTGAAGTAAAGGCCAAATATTTCCCGGGTAAAAAATTAAAAGATATACAGGTAATTGGATCGGAAAATATAAAAAATTCTATTATACAATTTTTTAACGGTATGGGGGGATTTCTTGACTGGCCTGAAAAAACAATTAAAACAGGGGAAACTTATAGTGTTAAAAGGTCTATTCAGATTCCAATGGGCAATGTATCCAAGCTAAATGATAATTATAACATTGAAACGAATTTTGTTTTAGATAAAATTGAAAATGGAAAAGCTTATTTTACCGAAAAATCGGAAATATCAATGCCTGCTAAAAATCCACAGGTAACATTTGAGGGGAATGGTAAAGGCAAAGGGATTATGATTTATAATTTGATTAGCAACTTAATTGATACATGGGACAGTAACATGGAAATTACTTTTAAAATGAAAATGCTGGGATTTTCAATGTCTTTAGCAGGAAAATTTCAGACAACTGTAAAAATTGAAGTAGAATAAATTATACGTATTCGGCAGAAGATTGCTTCTGCCGGATTTAAAATTTAGTGGGATTGCTTTACGGAGGTTACTCGTTAAAATTTATATCTTTAGACTCTTTTACATCGGAAAATATTTTTAATATTTCATTATGATGATTTATTGTCTGTTCGGCTGTTAACACTTTGCCGTCGGTTGTGCTGTGACAGTCGCTTGCTAATTCAATTTTAAATCCAAGGCTATAAGCTCTTCTAACTGTAGAATCAATGCAGCCTTCAGTAACAAATCCGCAGACCACAATATGATCCACCCATGAGTTCATTAATATATCTGAAAGATCAGATTCCTGAAAAGGATCGGAATGTTTTTTCTCAACAACGTGTTCTTTTACAGCGGGAGCAATTGAAGGATGTATTTTCCAGCCGGCGGTTCCTTTCTTAAATGGACTGTCAGCATGTCCGCAATGCTGAACATATACAACACGGCCGTTTTGTGATCTTGCTTTCTTTACTAATACTTTAATATTCTCAAGAATTGCAGCGCCATTAAATAATGGGGGATCTAATTTGAACATAGCATTTTGTACATCAACTACTAATAAACATTTTCTTGAAGCCATTGGGGTTTTTCCGCTAATTGTAGGATTCTCAACTATAAGTTACGCAAAAAACAGGTCAATAAACAGGGCAGCCGGGGGTAAGAATTTAACATTAATTAGTTTAATTCCTTGCCTGCTTTACCCAGCGCGGTGCTGAATCAATTTTTTGCCGGAGAATTAAATTTAACTGCGCGGTATGATGCTGAACATGCCGCATATTATATATTAATAATTCCAGTAAAGGCAGTTCAATTGAGCCGAATTTGTAAGGTTTTACAGCTATCTCATCTGTCAGATTCTGAATAAATGTCTTACATTTCTTGCGGCTGTGTTCAAGATAATTAAGCAATTCTTCTTTTGTATAAATTTTTTCCGGCATTATACCTTCAGGGTCAAGTTCGCTTAAACCGAATGGGGCGGGAGGTGCAAAATTTTCTACTGATCCCGATAAATATAAATCCAGCCAGAAAAGTGTGTGATAAGCAATGTACCAGAATTCTGAAAACCCGGCGCTGCTGCCCCAGATTTCTTCGGGGCATACAGTCATTGCATTTTCAAGCATATCAATTGCTGCACCGAATTGATTCCAAAGTATTTGTTTGTATGTTGCGTTCATGATTTCACCGTTAAATGTTGGCAAAAACTTAAATCTGTACTTAATAAACGGCAGGGGAATACTCCGACCGTGAAAAGAAATTTTTTATATTTTAAATTTATTCATATCTTCCATAAAACTTAGCATAACAGGTGTATCTACTTTTAACTGCTTTCCTGAATTTATTAAATCGTAATAAAAAGTTTTTATCTCTATAGAATCAGCTAGTGCATGTGCAGAATTTCTTTTGAAATACTCGTTGTGTAGAAACATGAATTTCATCAGGGATTTATACAACAATAATTTTATAGAAGAATTTTTTATAAATACTTCAGTTTCCGGATAATCAGTTAAATTTACACCGCGTGCCGATACTATATTAAGGCATTCTTTTATAGAAATAAAAACGGAGTACATTAGCTCATTGTCATTAAACACTTCCTTTATACTTCCTGCCTTTATTAAAGAAGGCCACATTCCGCCGTTAAGGGCATATTGAATCCAGAGATAGTGCAGAATGTTTTTCTGAACCGTAGTCTTAATTTTTGCAGAACGGAATAGTTCCACAGCTTTGGAAAGGCATGGATTATTACCATCTCCAATAGCGCCAAGGTCAATAGCATAAATAGTCCCGACTAAGATGCCGTTCTGAAAAGAGCCGCCGGCTTTGGCATCGCCGAAAACATATTTATAGCGGGGCAGTATTGCATCTATTTCTTCAATGCCTTTCCAGTTTTGAGTAAGAAGCACGAAATCTGTACCAGATGCAAGAGGAACAATTTGCCTTAGAGTTTCTTCAAGCATGTAGTGTCTTACCGGGACAATTATTAAATCATAATGATCGGAATTACTTACTGATTCGGTTACTTTAATATGATAATTACCTTTGTACCATTTTTTAAATCCTTTGCGCCTGTCCATAATGTCCAGATTAATTCCATCATTAAAACGGCTGCTTTTGCCGGGCATTACCAGATGAGTAACCGAATGCCCAGCTTCGGAAATTGCCCAGCCGTATATTGTACCAATTACCCCGGCACCTACAATAAGAATTTTCATTTTCTATTCTCTATATTCATGATTATTACTATCACACTTACTTTTCTTTCCATACTAATGCCTGTGCGGGCTGCAGGGGATTGGCCCCGATAAGTATTTTGTTCCCTTTCTTCAATGGAATATTAACAGCAGTACTTGTATAGTTTACGGCAGTAAAGAAGCCGTCCCTCCATTCAATGTAAACCCCTTTAGGCAAATTTTCAATTTCAACTCCGGCGCGTTTATAAACACTCCTGATAATTTCTTTTTCAAGTTCGCCTCCTTTGCTGTTAACACCAATATAAGTAACAGTGCCTTTGCCTAATTTTCGCGTTACAACTGCCGCTTTACCTGTATAAAACTGATCTGCATAAGCTGCAATTGTTTCTGTTCCCTGCAATGGAGTAAGTACATCTCCCCAAATGTTCCACTTGAAAATTTTTGCATTGGTTTTTACCGTTCCTTCAACTTCCGGAATAAGCATATCAAAGAAATCAATTTTTGCACCTATTAGTGATGTTATTGGTGCTGCCCATTCTGCTTCAAAGAAATGTCCTTCATTATTTTTTGTTCCGGTGCGGAAAGATAAAATCAGGTGGCCGCCGTTTTTTACATAGTCAGTCCATTTTTTAACAAGCGGTTCATTTACTAATTGATAAGCGGGGGCAATAAGAAAAGGATATTTTGAAAAATCATCTTTCTCCGAAATAAAATCCATCGGCGCCCCGGCAGATTTTACGGCAGATGAAAAATTATTTCTAACTCTCCATGTATTCCACAAGGTAGTCTGCGGCTGAATATCCAGGTCCCACATCACATCATGGCTCCATAGAAATGCAGTTTTTCTTTTTGCAATGTAAGAAGGCATTTCATCTTTGGGATTATATTCTTTACGCAGCAGTTTTAATTCCTGCATAGCCTGAACAAATTCTTTTCCTCCCTCTGTTAATGATACACCGTCATTTTCTACAATACCTGTATGGTACATCTCGCTGCTGCTTAATAAGTGGCGGTACCTGTAAGTGCAGACAAAAGAACATCCGCCGCCGAATGCCTGCATAAACCACATGTGAACCGTACCCGGAAGAAGCATTGGGTTTATCGGCGCCCAGTTTACCTGTCCCGGCTGAAGCTCCATTACACCGGTTACTCCTTTAATGGGACGGTAATAATCATTTGCTTCATACAAGCGGTAAGGCATACCGGTTCTGAAATTTGTACCTCCCAGTTCATTCTTTCCGCTAACCGGATAAAGTGTAAAGCAAGGAAAATCAAGATGATCTGTTAAACGGGGATCTGCATCAATAGTTACATTAGTATAGTTTGTTGTTATCCATTGTGAAGGAAGAATTTTCTTGCGCAAAATATCGGCCTGATGATTAAGAAAATCTCCCATTGATTCTGCTGTGAATCGTTTGAAATCAAGTAGGGCATGCGGACTTAATTTATCTTCCCCATTCATTGCCTGATTAGGTATTAGTACCTGCTCAAAATTATCATATTTAGTACTCCAGAAACTGCCCATCCATGATGCATTTAATTTATCAACTGTGCCGTACCGATTTCTAAGCCATGCCTGAAAAGCTTTTCTTGCCGAAGGGCTGTAATCTGCTTCGGCAGGAGGTTCATTATCAATCTGCCAGCCTATTATACGCGTGTCATTTCCATAATGTTCGGCTAACTGTTTAACAATATTTTCCACGAATTGCTTGTAGCGCGGATTTGTAATAGAGTTATTAGCTCTTACTCCATGTTCTCTGCTTCGGCCGTTTGATTCAACAAGATAAATTTCAGGGTATTTTTGTCCCATCCATGCAGGGGGACAGGGAGAAGGAGTGCAAAGTACAACTTTTAATCCTGCCTTATCTGCAAGGTTTATAGCATCATCAAGCCAAGTGAAATCATATTTTCCTTCTTCGGGTTCAAGGTATGTCCATGAAAATTCCGCCATGTGTATAAATTCAAATCCGAATCGGGCAATATTGTTTAAATCCCTTTCCCATTGCTCATGCGGCCATTGTTCGGGATAATAATACACACCTACTTTCATCAAATCGGCTTTGTTAAAAAAATCCTGCGCCTGTTTAGATGATTGTGCAAATGAATTATTGCTAAGTTGACTTAGGAATAAAAATAATACAGCTAAGAATAACATTTCATTGTGATTATTTTTAATTGACATAATTTACCTGTGATATGTGCTTTGTGGAGTTATATATTAATAATTTTTCTTTGGAAAAATTAAATATAATTCCGGCAAATTCAAAAAGCCGGAAGGATATAAAAAAGGCAGGAAATAAAATTTATCCTGCCTTTTATATAAAATTAATAAGTATTAAATAAAGACATAATTTTCAGCTTGCCTGCTGTTATCTCTACGGGATTGTTCGGCTTAAATTGAATTGTATAATCTCTATTTGGAATCATATCAAAGTAATTATTAGAATAGACGCCGTCAATATCCTCAAAAGAGAGGAACACACCTTTGGCAAGTTTTTTGCTATTTAAATTTATTTTATAAGTGTCCCCCTTTTGTTCCAATGTAAAGCTTATACCCGGTTCTGATAAAGCAAGGTCTTTTGGGAAAACAAAATAAAATATTTTCTCAGCGGTAACATTACCATTCGCAGTAAGTGTGCAATAGAGGAGCGTTTTATTTTTATCTGCACTATTTAGAAAATCAGAAAGAGAGGCTTCATAATATGTCTTACTGATATTCGGAGCAATTTCTACATTCTTTGAATCACTTTTTAATAGGTTCCCTTCAAGATCAAAAAGCTCAAGTTTTAGAACTTCATTTTTACTTTGCAGTTCATCTGTAGCAATTTTTATATACAGCTTATCCTTATCAGTTTGAGGGACTATGATAGTCTTCTTATATAAATCTCTAACCAGGTAGTGAAGCGCTTTCCAATTACCGTAATAATCTATACTTGACCAGCTTGTAACGGGATAGAGGTCATTAAGCTGCCAGTACAAAGTACCCATGCAGAATGGCATAGCGGCACGGTGTGTTTCAATAGCCAGCCCTATTCCCTGCGCCTGCATTAACTGGCTTACAAGAAGGTATGATTCAAAATCCTTAGGCCATTTGTAATACCATTTAATATATTTATCAATAACCGGGTAACCCACGTGATGTTTTTCGTGAAGTTTCATGACTTCGGATGAAATACTCCTATCCTCGGGCAGAGTGAATTTCTTAATTGAATTTAATTCCGGAGTGCCCTGGAATCCATATTCACTCATGAACCTGCCTATATTTTTTTCCTTCGTGAATTCCTCGAATGGCTCCTGCGCGTGCCAAATTCCCCAGTAGTGGACGTCCCCTTCAACATTAACAGGATAACCCCAGCCTGATGTTGGCGTTGAAGGCCAGTAAAAACGGTCAGGGTCATATTTGGAAATTAAATCGGGTAGAAGCAGATTAAATACCTTAACATAATCGTTCCACACTTTTGCAGAATCGGCTTTGTTGTATTTTTTAGGCCAGCCCCAGTCTTTCCAGCCTACATAATTTTCATTATTGCCGCACCAAATTGCAAGTGAAGGATGGTTCCTGAGCCTTTTAATATTTTCAATTGCTTCTTCCTTGAAATTATTAATAAACTGGTCATCCCCGGGATACATAGCACATGCGAACATAAAATCCTGCCATACAAGCAGCCCTTTCCGGTCACACAGATCATAGAATAAATTGTTTTCGTAAAATCCGCCTCCCCATATCCTAAGCATATTCATATTAGCTGCTACTGCCTGATCTATAATTTTATTATAGTCCATCTCCGTCGGCCTGGATAGAAACATATCAAGAGGAATATAATCAGCTCCTTTCATAAAAACCGGGACGCCATTAATTTCAAAATAAAAACTTTTACCAATTGCATCAGGTTTCTGAATTACTTTCACCGTCCGTAATCCGATATTTTTTTCAATTGAACCATATGATTTATTTCCGTTGGATAATTCTCCTTTAATATCGTACAGGAAATGTTCTCCTAATCCATTTGGCCACCATAGGGTAGGATTATTAATTGTCATTGAAATTGTAACCCTATTCTGCCCTTTGTCAAGAAGGTAATTTGTGTATAATTTCAATTGTGCAGCCTGACACACTGTTTCTATATTAATTTTGCCGGGAGCGTCAGCTTCAATCTCGTAAATTATTTCAAGTCTGGCAAAATCTCTGGTGAGCTCTTTTTGGTAAACCTGCATGTCTTTTATTTTTACATCATCCCATGCTTTAAGTATAACCGGTTTCCAAATGCCAGTTGTAATAAAAACCGGACCCCAGTCCCATCCGAAATGATATGACGGTTTACGCGTATATACATATTCTTCGCCTAAATTGATTTTCTCTTCCTTTGCTCTTTGCTTATTATAAGCAACTGCGGAAAGGAAAAATATTTTCAAATGATTTTTTTCCGGTTTAAGAAGTTTTTTTACATCAGCATTCCATGTTCTGAAAAAATTATCGGCATTTAATATCTCAGTTTCATTAAGATAAACTTTTGCATGAGTATCGAGCCCTTCGAATACCATATCGATATTCGAACGTTTAAACATTTCATCACTTACATTGAAATAGGTTTCATAAACCCAATTCTTTTCTCCTATCCATTGAAGAGTGTTTTCATTTGTTCTAAAGAAAGGTTCAGGAATAGCTTTATTGAGGAGGAGGTCTGTTTGTACGGTGCCCGGAACAAATGCCGTAAGGGTATCGGTCTTCCCTTCCTGTGTGAACTTCCAATTCTCCTTAGAGAGGTCATATTCATTACTCATCAATGATGCGGAGCAGCCTGTTATTAAAAATAAAATTATAATTGCGCAGAAACTAAGCAAGTATTTCATTATTATTCTCCTGTTTATATAACATTAAATAGTTTACGCCTATAAGCTGCAGGTGTTTCCCGATATACCTTTTTGAATTGCTTTATAAAATAAGATACATTCTTAAATCCGCACTCAATGCTTATAGTCCCGATTGTCTTCTCTCTATCAATAAGCAGTTTGCATGCATAACTTAATCGGACTTCAATTAAATACTGGAAAAATGTTTTTAATGTCCTCTGTTTAAAATAACGGCAGAACGCAGTTTCAGTCATTCCTGCAATTTTTGCTGCTTTCTCCAGTTTGATTTCTTTATCAAAATTATTTGCTACATAGGCAAAAACCTTATCAATTCTACTTCCGGAATCATCGAAATATATTTTTTCAAATGATTTGCTTGCAAGGGGAATTATGTCACTTGTACCGGATAGTATATTCAGAATTTTTAGCAGGGTAATAATCCTGTCTATGCCTTCCTCATGAGTAATCTGTTTAATAAGAGGTGCTGCTTGATTCCTGGCTGAACCATTTATAAGAAGCCCTCTTTTTGAAAGCTGAAGGAATTCATTTATACTCTTTAATTCAGGCAGGCTGAAAAAATCTTTACCGAAAACATTTTCCTTAAATTGTATTACAATTGCTTCGGCATTATTTTTTTTTAGATTGTCATAGAAATTACCGTTGTTTTTCCATACGTGGGGAAGGTTAGGGCCCATGAAAACCATGTCGCCTTCAGAAAAATTATCAATGCTGTTTCCTACAAATCTTTTTCCGCTGCTCTTTATAATATAGAATAGTTCATATTCGTCATGATAGTGCCATGGGCTGTCAAGGTAGGGAAGAACAGAGTGTTTTACTCTGAATGAGTGTGCCAGATTAGATAATAATTTTTCTTTTAAAGGTTTCATATTATATCTCAATAATAGAATATTACCTATTTTAAAGGATATTACAAAATACAAGGTAATATAGTATTATATTCTGATAAAATAATCTAATTTTTAAATAGATAAATTGAATGAGCAAATAATGAATGTTCTGAAGTTGAAATAAAAAAATAAGGCTGCCTTACGACAGCCTTATTTTATAATGTTTATTTAAGCATAAGCATTTTGCGGATAAGATTAACCTTGTTACCGCTTAATCTGTAAAAATATACGCCTGAAGAAAAATTCTTTCCGTTAAAGGCAACTTTAAAAGTACCCGGATTCAGTGTGGTATTTAACAGTGTGGTTACTTTTTCGCCCAGGACATTATATACATCAAGTGTATAGTTCCCGGCAACAGGTATGCTGAATTCAAGTATCGTAGATGGATTAAACGGATTCGGATAATTCTGTTTAAGCAAAAATGTACTTGGTATTTCGTTGGTGCCGGTTATACCCGTTGTATGCTCAGGTGTAAATTTCTCTATGTTTGAGTATGCAGATGTTTCGCCTGAGGAATTTATAGAACGGACTCTCCAATAATAAGTAGTTCCTCCTTCAAGGCCATTCAATAATTGAGATTGCGAATTAAGAATTATATCGGAAGCATTCTGCATACCGGCATTATTTGCATATTGTACTTCATAGGATACTGCATCTCCCGCTGTAGGAAGGAACCATGAGAGCATTACTGCGGGGTTATCAATCGTAATTCCTTTTGCGGGGCTTTGTGCAACCGGCACTACAAGAGCATTTACTCCGCCGCTTGTTACAAAGCTTTCTATAGCTGAATAAGAAGAATAGACAGTTCCATCAAATGAACGAACGCGCCAGTAATAAACCGTTCCGGCAGAAAGGCCGTTCAAGGTTACTTGTCCTGATGTTAATCCTGAAAGTGTAACGGGAACATCCATATTACTGCACATGCAATATTGCAGCTGATAAGTTATTCCACCTGAAGGAGAATTAAGATACCATGAAAGGGAGGGTGAATTTGTATATACTGTTGCACCTCCTATAGGCCAGGAAAGTATTGGAACAGTTGCAGTAACCGAAGAATTTATGGTAGTGAAGCTTTCTGTATCAGACCATGCAGATGCAGTACCGCCGCATACTGAGCGAACATGCCAATAATAAATTGTTCCGGGGGTTAATCCATTAATTGTTTGCCATAATGATGTTATGTTTGTTAAAGTTGGTGTTCCATTAAGAGAACTGCTTCTTAATTCAATATCATAAGTTAATCCTTGAACGAATGCGCCAAGGTACCAGTCTAATTGAACAGAAGTGGAGTAAACTGTGGCGCCTCCAATTGGCCATGAAGGTGTTGGAACTATCGGGCCCGAGGTCCCGGTTGAAAAAATTGAAAAAGTTTCCTCGGATGACCATGCAGAGGTACTTGTTCCATCATAGGATCTTACACGCCATTTATAATTTTTGCCTGCAGTTAAATTTACAAGTGTATTTGAAAGGCAGGTAATGTTTGTAACATTAGGAGTTCCGGTAAATGACGTTGTTAAACCTTCTACATACTCTAACTGATAAGTTAATCCTGCGGAAGATGAATTAAGATACCAATATAGTGTTGGTGAAGAGGTGTATACAATATTTCCCCCAATTGGCCATGAAAGTACGGGAACGACAGGGCCGGATGTTGCAATGGTGTAGAAAGTTTCAGCATCAGACCAATCGGAATATTGCGAACCCGATTTGGATCTTACATGCCATGAATATTCTTTACCGGGCAACAAACCCGATATACTAATAAATTGTGAAGAAATATTCAATGAAGTAGCGGTTCCTGTTAAAGTAGTTGTTGCACCTTGTCTAACTTCAACCTCGTAAGTAAGGCTTATTGCGGCTTCATTCAAGTACCAATACAAAATAGGGGAGAGTGTATAAATTGTCATACCGCCGGTTGGAGTTGATGCAACCGGTTTAACTACACCACCTGAAGTTACAAAGCTTTCTTTGCTTGAATAAGAAACTACTGCACCTGTTGAAGTTTTTAGCCTTATTTTCCAATAATATGCTGTTCCCGGAAGCAATCCGGTTAAAGTATATGAAGCCGTAGTAAGGTTTGAAACAACAGTTGGTGAGGCCATATTTATATCGGTTGAATAAATCAGATCATACTTCCAGCCTGTACCTCCTTCAGATACATACCATGACAGGTAAGCGGGTGATGAATATAAGAATGCATCGCCGGTAGGCCATGATAAAACAGCATGTGATAATGTAACACAGGTAAATTTAAATCCAGAAGAGAATCCGCTGGTAAGAAGGTTTTTCTCGGTGCTAACCCTCCAGAAATAATCAGTTGAATTTGAAAGCCCTGTAAGATCATATTCAGCAGATGTAAGACCTGACTGATTAATTACAAGATTATTAAATGAAACATCAGTTGCAACTTGAAGCGTATATGTCGCGCCTGAGAGTGAAGACCAAGTAAGTTTTATCTCAATTGAAACACCTCCTGCACAATGTGCCGGAGAAATTAAAGTTGGAACAGCAGGAGGTACAGCACAATATTCGTAACTGCCCATATCAACTGTTGAATTAAATATACGGTTGTTTCCATCAAGATCTTTCGCACCGGTCATCCACGTTTCGTTTATGCCTGTATTAATTGCAGGTGATGATACGAGAAGGTGAAAATCATTCGCAGATGAATTAACAAACTTAGGGTCGGATGTAATATTTCCTGAACCTGAAGGAAGAGCCGGAGTAGTACAGTTATTTGAGAAACTATAGGATGAACCTTCAGTCTGCCAATTTAATCCATTATTGAAATATGAAATTGTATTTTCCATAACAGACAACCCCCGGCATCTAACGCCGGCACCGTTTGGAGCAGTATTATTAACTATGGTGCAGTTCTGAATTGTACCTGCATCCCAGATATTTATGCCGCCTCCATAAAATATAGAACTATTGTTATAGACAAGACAATTTCGGGCAATGCCTCCGCTTAGCATTCTGATACCGCCTCCATAACCCTGACTGCCGTTATCGCTTGCAATATTTCCGGTTACTATACAGTTAAATACCAGTCCGGAATTATCAATTGCAACACCGCCGCCATCGCGTGCCTGACTGTTTGATATCAGACAGTTTTGAATAGTGCCTCCCGATACAATGTTTGCTCCGCCTCCAAATCCTGAAGGATTGTATCCGTTGGTAATTGTAAATCCGTCAATTACCGCACCGGAATTATTAATATTGAAACATTGTACAAGATGGTTCCCATTAATCGTTGAGGAAGTATAGCCGTTTTTACTTTTAATGGTTATACTTTTAGTTACAGAGAGAGGAGCGCTTAAGGTGTATGTGCCGTCATTAACGATAATAATATCACCGGTAGCTGCTGCATCGACGGCTTCCTGAATATTAGTTGCAGCAGTTGCCCAACTTGAATATGGTGATGTGTTGCTTCCGCTCAGGGAAACATATAGCGTGTTTTGAGCAGAGAGGTTACAGTAAAGGAAAACTAAAGCTGGAAAAACCAGATAGAAGACTTTTTTCATGTCTACTCCATCTTATTGAAGAAATCTTTGTTTTATTTTTCTGAACAATCCGATTCCTTGTTTTATACCGTATGAATAATCTTCATTCGGGTACAAATACCTTCATGAGTATCATTTTTTACATAGCATTGTTAATGCAAAATTCTTAATGCTTCCCATTTCAGAAATAACTGCTATATGAAAAACGGTATTTTATCTGACAATATTTTAAATTTTGTTACTCTTTAGGTTTTGCTCCTTATTTTGTCGTAACAAAAAGTGACGCAAATGATATGCCAAGGATTTTTTGTAAATTTGAATTGAATTCAAAGAGTTGTGCATTCAAAAATATCTCAAATTGAGATATGGAAGTATTTTGAGGCAATGTAATTGGCTTATTCCCGGCTGTAAAAGTCTAAAGTCAATATTAGAATTCTTGCTTTAATTCAATATTTTTGCAATCTTATTGTTAGAAAAATACCATTGATGCTTAAACATTTTAACAATCATTTAAAGGTGTTTTATGCATAAACAATTTTTCAAAAAGAGCCCTATTCTTATTTATCTAATTTTATCACTTCTGTTTTTACTTCTTACCGGAGGATGCAATTCCAAATCTGTAAAGGAATATAAAGGAACTGTATCTATGGTAATGAAACTGAACACTGAAGGTTTCTCAAATCCCTCACAACAGCTTACAACTGATACAAAAGAAGTATTTAATCTTAAAATTAATTCCTCCACACAGTTAAACGGGTTAACCAGAAATGATGCAGGGGGAATTTATTGGGATTTGAATAAACAGTACATTGTCCGCGGCGAAGTTAATAAAGATACAATCGTGGTCAGCTATATTGAACAGATGAAATGAATGTGAGATTGAAAATTCTATCTAGTCTATCACTATTTCTTTTGCCCATATTTCAAGTTTTCTGTAATATTTAAATAATTTATCCAGATCTTTTTTTTGATACATATCTCCGGAATATGAGATTAGATTTTTATGTTCTATAAGCTTTTTCAAGCTTTCAATAGCGGCATTTTTACTTTTATGCGGCGGTGTAACATCATTAAGTAGAGATATAACTTCATAGTGATTATCTCCGGCGGCTTTTTTAGATGATTTTTTAATAGTAATGGAATCAGCAAGTGCAATAGCTGCATGAATAATCAAGACCCCTGCGGCATTATAATAATCAAATTCATATGCAAGTTCTGCCGCTCTTATAAAGCTATCAGCAGCTTTGTTAAAATTAATGGATTTGCTAAATTCAACAATTTTGTATGAAGTTTTTCTTGTCATAATAATTCCCTAATTGTTTTTCCGGAAATTATAATTCCCTCTATAACTATATTACTAACAGGCGGTTTATTAGAGGCTGCTCTTTTGCTGAACTCGGTTTGTGTTATGTAAAAGGGAGCTAACGTAACTCCGTATGCCATGTTTAGTTTAATTTGTAATACAGTGACCTTTTTTTCGAGTAATTCCTTCCTTCCTTCGTATACTACACATAAATCTAAATCACTCCAAGGATTTTCATCTTTGCGAGCTGCACTGCCGAATAATATAGAGCTGATACAAAATTTATTTAATGTACTTTTTATATCAGCAAGAATTGATCTCCCGAACTCCGTCTCTGAATCGAAAACAGAGAGAATTATTTTTTTGCACAGAAAATTAGCGCGGTTTAAAGTAAATACATGAGACCGGCCCGCAATTGTTCTTTTCACAATCTTAAGGGATTCAAGGTTCGATAGAATGTTATGCGCCGCCTGATGGTTGATTCCGGAAAGCTTGGCAATTTGCCTGCCGGTCATTCCTACAGTATCCTTTGAAAGTACCCGCAGTACCTTTACATTCCCCGGAGAACTGAAAACCGAATTTAATACATTGTGAATTATCATATGTCTATGAAATTAACCAAATGTCTATAAATATAGACAATAAAATATGATATTATTTTGTAATTTGCAATGATAAAGTATTTAAAATATCTATGCCGCATTTCTGCGGCATAGTATAATTAGCAATTTATATTTTATTGCTTATTTCTTTTCTTTAATCGCCTTTAAAATCCGTTCCGGAGTCATTGGCATTTTGTAAACTCTTACACCGAGTTTATCATAAATTGCATTAGCAATTGCTGCACCTATTGCAATTATTGCAGGTTCACCTCCTCCTTGAGGAGGATCATTAACCTTATCAAGGAAAACTGTTTCTATTTTTGGCAGCCATGAGAAGCGGGGAATTTCATAGGTATCCCAATTCTTATGGAGGATTTCACCATTCTTAAAGAGAACTTCTTCCTTGAGTGCATAACCAAGTCCCATTGTAATGCAGCCTTCCATCTGTATTTTTGCACCTTCGGGATTAATAATCAATCCCATATTCTGTGCGCATACAACATGTTTTACTTTTACATTGCCTGTCTTAGCATTAACGTCAATTTCAACAATCATAGCAACGTAAGAACCTGCATCACTGCCGCATGCAATGCCTATTCCGCGCCCGCTTGGCAATTTGGCGCCTGGTTTCCACCCGAATTTATCTCCCGCGGCTTTTAGCACTTCTTCAAATTTTTTATCTTTAAAGTTTTTCATGCGGAAATCATACGGGTTTATTCCCGCCTTCGCAGCCATAATATCAATGTGGCTTTCTCTTGCAAATGTATTTGTGTTATTACCCGGAGCTCTCCATGCACCCGTTGCAAAAGGATGTGTGTTTGCATTGCCTGACCATCCTCCACCGTAAGTTTTAGTGCTGTGGTTTGGAATGTTGTAAAAATGAGCTGCACCTCTTTCGCCTGCAAAATAATCATTATAATCCCAGAAGCTTATAGTGTTGTTTTTCGCAAGTCCCGATCTTATCTTTATCATTGCAGAGGGATGAAATGCATCGAAATAAAATTCTTCTTCACGTGTATATGAAACACAAACCGGCTTGCCCGTAGCCTTAGCAAGTTTTGCTGCGTCAACAGCCTGAAGATTGGTAGTCTTTCCGCCGAATCCCCCTCCTAAAAATGGAGTAATCAAGCGCACGTTCTCTGATGGAGTATCAACTGCTTTTGCAACCTCTTCTTTGCATGTAAACGGATTTTGAGTAGAGGCCCATACTGTAACTTTCTTCCCCTCAATGTGTACGACGGCTGCATGCGGCTCAATTGGTGAGTGGGCACAATAACTGTCGTAATAGGTCTCTTCAAATACGTGTGTGGAATCTTTTTCTCCCGCTGCTATATCTCCATCGTGAGCAATTACATTTCCATTTCCTGCAACATCAAGAAAATGCTGATAAATGTTATCATTATTTAATTTGGAATCGGAAGGAGAAAATCTTGCAGTAATTTTCTTTAATGCTTTTTCGGCAACATCGGGGTATTTATGAAGCACAGCAATAAAATCGCCGTCGTTAACAATAATTACATCTTCAACTTTGCGGGCTTCGGTCAGGTCTGCATTCAGGAGTTTTGCTCCATGAGCATGAGGCCTGAGTACTTTGGCGTAAAGCATACCGGGCAATTGAATATCCGCGGCATACTTTGCTTTCCCGGTAACTTTTAATTCCGCATCAACTCTGGTAAAGGATTTATTCATTACCTTAAATTCGGAAGGGGATTTTACTTTAGGCTTATCTTTCAAATGCCGTTCAATCTTTTTCCCTTTAGTAAGGTCGGCATAAGAGACTTTATTTTTCTTGTCGGATTTTTCAAACACAACACCATTTTCAACGGCTAATTTATCAACATTAACCTTTAACTGTTCCGATGCCATTTCAAGTAGTACGTTTCTTGCTTCTGCAGCAGCGGCTCTTAATGATGGCCCGAATACTCGCGTACTCATTGACCCGAATGTACCCATATCCCATGGACATAAATCGGTATCCCCCATAACCATATCAACTGATGTAAGAGGGACATCCAGTTCGTCTGCAATCTCCTGTGCAAGGGAAGTAATAATACCCTGACCCATTTCAATTTTTCCGGTGTAGCAGCTTACTCTTCCTTTCTCATCAATTCTTAAAAATGCATTAAAGTCGGTAGGCAGGTCCTGTCCGCGCCTTCTCTGCTGCTGTTGAATAAATGAGAAAGTATCATGTGCAGTAAAAAGAACAAATAATCCGCCACCTACTAATTTTACAAATTCTCTTCTATCCATTGCCAGAGGGGAGTTGTTATCTTTAAAATCGAGGTCTAAATATTTTTCATCTTTCATTTTGTACCTCCGCTACATTTCTTTAGAAGCCGTTTGAATAGCTTCAATTATTCTTTTATGTGCGCCGCAGCGGCAGAAATTGTCATCCATTTCTTTAACAATTTCATTATATGTAGGTTTCGGTTTCTTTTTCAGGAAACCGTATACATTCATTATCATTCCCGGCGTACAGAAGCCGCATTGAAGAGCATCATTTTCAGCAAATGCTTTTTGAATAGGATGAAGTTTGCCGTTTTCTGCAAGCCCCTCTATTGTTAATACTTCTTTTCCTCTAACTTCTTTTACTGCTGTACTGCAGGAACGTTCAGCTTTATTGTTAATAATTACTGTACAAGCACCGCAGAAACCTTCACCGCACCCGAACTTTGTACCCGTAAATCCGAAATCTGTTCTTAGAACCCAGAGTAGCATCCGCTCTCCATCCACATTAACTTTAACAAGTTTGCCATTGAGTTTGAATTCGATGAGCTCAGTCATAATGAACTCCTTTGAAATGAATTTAATAAATAATTTCATGAAAAGGGGTCAGGGACAAAAGTCCCGACGCCGCAAGAAATTTTGAATAAAAGTTAATTAAAAAAGAAGTAAAATCAAATCGGTTTAAAAATAGATAATGAGTATAATTTGAATTTTAAGGAAAGACAGTATAACGTTATTCAAAATGATGTACTCACTGTATGAAGAAAAGGCGTCAGAAACAAAATTTGCTAAGGCAAACAGACGCCGCAGGAAATCTACAAGCAGGTGCACGTATATTATTCCCGTGCGCGATGAAATATTCTTTTTAGATAATTATTTTATTTGTTAAATAGCTTTATTCCATATTGTTTGAGTCTCAGTCCAATTAGTGATTTTATTTTGAAGATTAAATTTTGAAATTAAATCTTGCAGATTTTCAGTCAGCTTATTTAAATCATCTGCAGCATGAGCTATTTGCTGAATGCCGGAAGCAGATTCCATTGCCACACTGTTTATCCCTTCAATATTTTTGCTAATTTCCTCTGCAGTAGAAGATTGTTCTTCACTTGCAGCAGCTACCTGGTTTACCATATCTGCCACGTGTACCGAACCATCAATAATTTCTTTTAAAGATTTATCTGCTTCATTAGCAAGTTCTATGCCTTTATCAACCTGCTTAGTGCCTACTGATATTGATTGAACAGCGCTGCCGGTATTTGTTTGAATTTTTTTAATCATGCCTGCAATTTCTTTGGTAGCTTTAGTTGTACGTTCTGCTAACTTTCTCACTTCATCGGCAACAACTGCAAAGCCTCTTCCTTGTTCTCCCGCGCGGGCTGCTTCAATTGCGGCATTTAATGCCAATAAATTTGTTTGATCTGCAATGTCATTAATTACCTGAACAATATCGCCAATTTGCTGACTGCTTTGTCCTAATTCCTGAATAATCAGTGCGGCTTCATTAACTACATCGGATATTTTAATAATTCCATTAATAGAATTTTTAACAACTTCACCGCCGGTAATAGCTATTTTACCTGAGTTTTTAACAGATGCTGCAGCTTCCGAGGCGTTTTGTGTTGTTTGAAGGATTGTTTTTGTCATTTCTTCTACCGCACCGGCAATTTCCATTATTTGTGAACTTTGTTCCTGAGCCCCTGAAGCCATTTCCTCGGTGCTTGAAGATATCTGAGAACTTGCACTTGCTGTAGCCTGTATAGCCTCATTTACTTGAATAATTAAATTTCTTATATTATTTACAGATAAATTGAAGCCTTCAAATAACTTTCCAATCTCATCTTTACTTTTAACTTCAAGGGAAACTGTAAGATCACCTTTCGAAAATTTTTCCATTTCGGCGAGAATATAATTTATATTTTTTGACAAGTATTGTTTCTGCCCTTCAATTTCTTTTACCGCATTTTCTACCTTTACTTCAACACTTTTCTTTTCTTCAATCAGCTGTACATTAGCAATTTTGATATTATCGGCCATTGTTTGAAAACCGACTGCAAGTTCGCCGATTTCATCTTTTGAATCGGTATCTATTATTACATTTAGATCTCCGGAAGAAATTCTTTTAGCTGCTTCTTTTAATTTTCTGATAACTATTACAATCTGTTTTGTAAAGAAATATGAAATTAAAAGTACAGCAATCAAAAGAATGAAAAGTGAAAGGTAGATTCTTTGGCTTATTTGCGAGTATTGCTCATCTATATCATCAACATAAATTCCACTTCCAACAATCCAGCCGAGAGAATTGAGAGTACGTACAAATGTGATCTTAGGAACGGGGTCTGTTTTGCCCGGCTTCGGCCACATGTAATTAACAAAATCCCCATTACTATTTTGCATAGCCGCATTAACACAATCTTTGAAAAGATATTTTCCGGTCGGATCTTGAAAACCAGACATATCCTTGCCGTTATACTCGGGTTTTAATGGATGCATTACCATTGTGCAGGAGTTATCGCAAATCCAGAAATATTCATTCCCTGAGTATCGGATTGAAGCAAGTTCTTCCTTTATTTGTTTTACTGCTTCTTCCATGGAGATAGAACCGCTCTGAGCTTTAGCTATCTTATATGTAATTGCCTGATACTCAATATCAACTACATTTTTAATTGCGGATATTTTTTCTTCAATAAGCCGTTCACGCATGTTGGGTAAAACATAAAATATAATAAGTAGAACTATTGGTATTATACTTATTAGCACAAGGCCAAATATTTTTGTAAAGACACTTAAATTTTTTAATTGCTTCAGCTTCATTTCTATTTCCCCTGCTTATTTTATAAAATAATTTAAAGAAAATAATATATTCTGCTTAATCTAAGTGGCTGAATTAATTTGTTGGAAAAAATATGCTTTACAAGTAAAATCCCGATAAAATATTTAGTACCCGTTCCCAAACAATTGATAATGTACTAAACCCAATATAATTTTAAATCTAAATTATATTATCAGCCAGGCATAAAAATTATACTTTACTCTCTAATTATATTTCTTTTAATAATAGAAAAGGATTCTTTCATTTACTTCACCTCAATCCTTTAAAATAATTCCCATAATTAATTCCGATATTATTATCGTCACAATGTATTCTTAGTTTAGTAAACCATATGGTTGATCATAATGAAGTTAGAATTTATCTCATTAATGGCTTTTATAAATATTCCCAGATGCTCATAATTGAATTTATAGTTGTTAAATTTAAAAAAGAAGAAATACCTATTGCACATAAATGAATATTATTAGGCTGGAATCAATTAAGATGGGCGAGGATGTACAAAATTTTAATAATTCAATAACAAAAATATTATTATCAAACAATTATTTAATTTAGAAATGAGGATGCATTTAAAAAAGGCATTAAACCAAATGAGCTTAATGCCTGAAATTATGTAATAAATAATTGTACAATTAAAAATTAATCGATAGCCCAAACACGAGCATTCTTCTTCCGAAGTAGCTTTCTATTTCCTGTTTGGATGTGTAATCGGGGCTGTAAGTGTAGCCGAATAAATTTCTGAAATCCAAAATGTTTAAGCCCTCTAAATAAGCAACAGTGGAATATTTACCGAATAACTGGAATAAATATAAGAGCCGGAGGTCTACCCGTTTGTAAGTTGGATATGCAGCGGAATTAGTTGTTCCATATACCGGTTCATATACATTAATATTCGCATGGTAAATAGAACCGACTACCGGTTTGTACGGCCTGCCGGTTGCAATTTTACAGTTTAACCCTATTCCCCATGTGTTGTTAAACATATACTTAGCAACAATAGTAATATTGTGTGTGATATTATAGTCGCTGTTTTCTAAATCGGGGAAATCCATCCACTGCCTTTTGGAATCCATAATACCGTAAGAGAACCATCCTTCTATGCCGAAGAAATTATTAGTCTTAAATATAAAATCGATTCCCTTTGCAAAGCCGTATCCGTTATTATTATAATTTATAGTGCTGTCCTTAAGCGGAAGATTTGAATAACTCTTATAATATGCTTCTATTCTAAGTTCTTCCGACTCGCTGAATTTTCTTGAAAAGGATAGAATTATATGATCGGCCTGCATAGGTTTTAAATTAGGGTTGCCGTCTATGCTTGCGTATAAACGCTGATCAGGAAGCTGGTGAAATATTCCAAGTCCCAACGCAAGGGTAGTAAAATCATCAATCTTATAACCAATACTCATGCGCGGATCGAACCAGTTAAGGCTTAGATCGGGAATATAATCGCCTCGTAATCCAAAGCTTGCGGTAATCTGGCTGAATCCTAACGGGTTAAGGATTTCAAGTTCAGTATATGCGCCTAACCTTGTACCATTAATTGAAGCATCAATTACTTTTCCTGCGGCATCGGGACGAATATCCCAATCCTCTTTTGGAATTACGCCGAGATATTTTGTAATTCTGTGTTCTGCTTCAAATCCTGCATTCAGGCGGAAATTCCTGGAAAGAGTAATCTCCAGATCATTGCGGAATTTGTAATTGTAATCAGTCTGTTTTAAATCAAGAATACCAATAAGCCAGTCATTTTCATATTTATTGTAAGAGATGCTTGTTTTAGAAACAATGCTTGAAGAGAACATATCTACATCCTGAATAGCAATAAATTGATTTGTGGAGTTTCCGTTAAATTCGCCGGTATATTCAGCCCGTTCAACATTTACACCTTGCTTATCAGTATTGAAGAAAGCAGAGATTTTAATTCTTCCCGTCTTTGAATATTTAAAACCTATCAATGCACTCATATCTGCAGAAGTAGGAGTAACGGTAAGCCTGTCGGCTCCTCCATTAATGAAAAAGATGGGTCCGGTATAAGTTTTACGTGCGCTTAGGCGGACTCCTAGTGCATCACTGACTGGAACGTTTGCATCCAGAGAAGCATTTGCCATCGAAATACCTAATTCATAACCGGCAACTTCTGGATTATCTTTTGTGGTTACATCCAATACGCCGGATAAAACATTACCGTACTTAGCTGAAAAACCACCGCTTGAAAAATATATGTCATTTATGGTTGCCGTATTCAGGCTTGAAAACAACCCGCCGTAAGACGATTCAAATGTATATGGGTGATAAAATGAAGCCTGATCTATTAATGTAATAGTTTCAATCGGGTCGCCGCCGCGGACATAAAGCTGCGCGCTTTCAGAAACCGGCGTAACACCCGGTAATGTTTTTAATGATTGAAATAAATCGGCTGCACCTCCCGGAGTAGTATAAACGTCTCTGCTGTCAAGCACAATGCCTTTTGCTTTTTCAGTTCCGTATGAACTTGCTGTAATAACAACGCCATTTAATTTTACAGCTGATTCATTAAGAATAACATTATGTTCAATATCCTTATCTCCTGAAATATTAATCTCAGCCGAATATTTATCATAGCCTATCATAGAAACCGCAATTGTAACTTTCCCTTTCTTCTTCGTCATGAAAGAAAAATTTCCTTTGTCATCTGCCATGCCGCCATCGGTGCTGTTCTGAATAAATACACTTGCATATGGAACGGGATTTGTACCATCGGAAATATTTCCTTTAATCTTTACTTTATTCTGAGCAGTCATAACAATTGAAAAAAGGAATATAATTGCGGCTATAAATTTTATTTTTTGCATTTTCACTGCCTTCCTAATTATTACTTTTTATCCAATGCGGGAAGAAGTACATATTTAACCCATCTGAAATCAGGTTCTGCTTTTAAGACTTTGGTATAAACTTCGCGCGCTTTATCAACTTCATTATTTCTAACATAAGCCTGTCCAAGCCATGCACAGCACTCTTCATAACCCCAGTTGATTAAGCTTTCTGTTTTATTTTTATCATAAAGTTTTAAAGCGGTTTCAAAACATTCAACAGCACCTGTAACGCTTCCTCCGAACATAGGAGGCATATTAAGCAGCATAACACCTTTTATTATAAGAGGGCGCGGATTATTTGCATCATCCTGAATTGCTTCTTCAAGAAGGGACATAACCTGCGGTGCAAGCCCCATTGCTTCACTCTGATTATTTGCAAGGCGCATCATGTAAAGCCCGGCTAATAATGTTTTGGTATCGGAAACAAATTTTTCTTTTGCTAAGATATTTTTGCATGTCTCAACGGCAGAATCATAGTATTTATCCACCGATACAGTACTGCCGCTTTGAGTTGACATATAAAGGCGGTATTCGGTATATGCCAGATAATATTTAGCAAGATAATTATCCGGTTCGGCAGATAAGCATCTTTCAAAAAAGGAATGGTTTTCCATTAAAGACTTAAAATCGCCGGTAAGATAAGCTTTGTGTAAAGAAGCAGCAGCTTCTATAATTGCATCCTGTGTTTCATTCTGGCAGAACAAATTTGTATAGCCTGCCGATAAGGCTAAGATTAACAATGAAGTTAAAAGTAGTTTTTTCATTTTGCATCTCCTTAAAGTTCTTTATTTTATAAAGTTAATTGATAAAAAAATTTATTTTTTAAGCATCTTTTCTAAGTTTTCAATATAAGAAGTAAAAGCTTTTCTTCCATCGTTTGAAAGGGAATAAGAAGTAACAGGTTTACGGCTTACGAATTCTTTTCTAACTTTAATATATCCGGCATCTTCAAGCTTTTTCAGGTTCACGCTCAGGTTTCCATCGGTTGCTTTGATCAAATTTTTTAGAGATGTAAAATCAATTTCATCAATGGAAACCAGAGCGGACATAATTGCAAGCCGTATCCGTGAGTGGATTATATCATCTATTTGCTGATAATCGAAAATACTCATTGCTGAATGCCTTGCTGTCTTTTGAATTTGTAGTACAATACCAGGCCGGGAATAATTTGCCCGAATAGCATTAATAAAGCCATGACTAAAAATAAGTCGTAGGTTTTAATGAAGAAAAGAAGAATACCGCCAAGCCACCAGAAAACACCGAAGAACTTCATCCATTTAAGATCGGAAATAATTGCAACCAGGTAATAAGCTCCCCCTAATATAGTACATAAAACAGCTGCAAGGCTTTCGCCCGGTACTGAATGGGAATAGTAACCGACAAATCCTGCAATGGTCATACTAACTCCGGTAGAGAACCAAAGCCCGCCTAAAATTTTTCCGGCAAAAGTATGTACTTTGTTTTTATCTTTTCTGCGGTAATACATGAAATAGGAAAAAGTCCATCCAATTGCAATAATAATAATCCATGCAAGAATATAATCGAAATCGAGATTGTATTTATATCTTATATATCCCCCAATTTGCCCGATCATAATCAAAAAACCCCATACAATATAGCCCATACCGTTATCGGCGGCTATTTTCTTGCTGTCTTCAATTACTTTTTTAATAAAAAGTAATTCATCCAGGGCCTTTTTTTCGTCTTCCATCTCATCCTCTTAAAGTACTTTATTTCTTAAAGTAAAGATAGTAATTATTGTCCCACTTGTCAAGATGGGGGAGGAAAAATTTTATGCAAGGCAGGAAAAAGGGGATTTGAGAGGGCAAAAGGGGCTAATTAATGGATTAGTATATTCGTTTTTAAAATAAAGAAAAATGTTTATAATTGTAAAAGGAAGCCATTTGTACAAAAAAAATGTATTTGTTTCCCGGCGCATTAAAAGAATTACGTTAAGAAATTTCGTGAAGTGAAGCGTCAAGCGATAAAAGCTGTTTGACGAGGCCGCTTATCAAATTGGCGGACGAGGAGTTCTTTTATCGCCGCTGAACGAAGCGAAATTTTAGTAATTCTTTTTCGGCGCAGGCTCTTTTCGCCCTTTTCTCCAGAGAAAAGGGCAAGATACAAATACCAAAGGTAATTTTAAAAATAAGAATATATTTTCCGCAGTCTTAATGTTATTGCGTGCAGATAAGAATATTTTCAGCTCGCCACGGTACACCATGGCGGGCTAAAGATGGTGACGAAAAATTTTATGCAAGGCAGGAAAAAGGGGATTTGAGAGGGCAAAAGGTCGATTCCAGGCTGCCAAACTCCTTACTGTTGCAGAAAAAGATAAAATTGCCTATTTTATACTATGGGTATAAGAGGTAGAAATAATTTAACCGCCGAACATTTTTTATACCCACAACGGCCATGCGTTTTATAGAAATATTTACCGTAGATTATTTATGTATCATCTTAATAAATAACATAAAGTATTACCGCAATAATTATAAATTTGATAATATTATTTAAGGCAGCATATTATGACTATGAAAACTTCATTAATAATTATTTTTTTCTTTTTCTTCAGTTCAATCAATGCACAAAACAATAATGACGCTGTAAAAATAAAAAAGATAATAAGTAATAAATCTTTTGAATACAAAACAGGCACTATTATCGGTTATGAAAAATCAGAAGATGGTCCTGGTTTTGTAAGTGCTCATTTTGTTATACTTAAAGATAATTATGTCTATATAGGAGATAATGTAAATAAAAATATAAAAAGGATTTATATTAAAACAGGCGCAATTATTCAAAATGATAAGAATATTATTAAAAAACATAATAATATTATGGAAGCTGGTATTATTAACAATCATTTATTTATTGTGACTATGAGAGGCAACTTATATGAATTTAATGAAGAACTTAAATTATTAAAAATTCATAAAGTACCGTGTATGTGGACTTCTGATATATATCTTTTTTACTCAGATACAGATAAATTAGAATTCAAAGGTTTCGTTGGTAGCCCTAAAATGCAAATTGTAAATATTAGTAAAGATTATAAAGTTACATTTGATAGTATCATTGTAAACGAAAATAAATATTCGGATGAATTGGACGATAGACGAAATAATTATAATATGAATAAAAAATATTA
>TBL_comb47_HYPODRAFT_10001619_pt1 | contig 29025 bp, 25 predicted proteins | sample TroBogypolimnion_40_FD_10682 | JGI IMG/M metagenome (IMG submission 10682) | reverse complement strand
AACGGATCATGCTCATCCGTTCAACCTGTTGCTGCAACCGTTCACCCTGTCGGGCGGGATAGGGCATCAATGGTGCAAGCAGTTGTTCGTAGAGCGCTTCAAGATTGAGGACTACCGGCAATGACGCTCCGGTCATGCTGCCACCAGCGGACAGCATCCCCCGATTAGGCCGACCGCTCCCCGGTGATCTTGGCCATGCCATGGTCAATAGAAATCAGGGAAACGTCCAGACCAAAGCGCAAACCCCGGAAGAGGTTGAGCGTGATGCCGCCCTGAAAGCAAGTCCCTTTTTTGGTGGTGGCGGCAGCTTTTCTGCCAGTGTGACCCCGTCTTCGCTGGCTTTACCGGCCAGCAGCAGCGGAAGTGATGGCTCTGGTTATGGAGGCGGGCAGAACATGCAGGATCGAAAAAATGATTTCTTCGCCCGTGGCGGCGGCGATGAGAAGGAGTATCTCTCAAAGGGCATGCACCAGCCGAGGAGCCAGTATGAAGTGAAGGCCGGTTCGATCATCTCGGTTCTGCTCGTAACCGGCATCAATTCTGATCTTCCGGGTAACGTCATCGGGATGGTCAAAGAGAATGTTTATGATACCCGAAGCGGTGATTACCTGCTTATTCCGCAGGGAACCCGCGTGCTTGGCAAGTATGACAGCATGATATCCTACGGCCAGAAGAGAGTGCAGGTGAGCTGGAGCCGGATGATTCGGCCGGACGGGAGCTCTCTTATCATTGAAAACATGCCGGGGGTTGACCTGGCCGGTTCTGCGGGGTATAAAGGCAAAGTGGATAACCATGTTGACCGGCTGGTTGGCGGAGCAGTGCTTTCCTCTCTCTTGTCAGTTGGGGCGACGGTGTCACAGGGGTCATATACGGATGAGGCAAGCATGAGTATGCAGCAGCGTATGGCGGCATCGGTCGGCCAGAACATCGCCACTACCGGCAGCCAGATCACCCGGAAAAACCTGGATATTCAGCCGACACTGATTATCCAGGCGGGGAAGGCGGTCAACATCCTCGTCAACAAGGACATGATTATTTCACCTTATAACAGTAAAGGTTGATTATGAACAACAACAGTCTGAACATCCAGATCAAGGTCTATCAGGAGCCGGTCAAAAAAATCTTTGTGTTGCCGAAAGAGATGGCAGATCTCTTTGACCAATACGTCGCACTGGCCCAAAAGGAGTATCCAAGTGTCAGTGAGGCGGAAATTGCGGCAGCTATGTTCACGACCCATATGAAGCGTGACCAGTTTTTTCAGCGTGAGCTGAAGAAGCATTCCGGAACGGTGGCGACGAAGAAGGTGCGGCCCGGATCACCACAGGATGAGAGCGGCCATGGATGAACTTGAACGGTTCAAAACCGAAATCAACCTGACCGAGTTTGCGGCGAGTCTGGGCTACCAGCTCGACCGGCGGAAGAGCAGCAGAAGCAATATTGTCATGCGGAACGCGGAGGGTGACAAGGTGATCATCACCAGAAAAGAAGGTGGACACTGGACATATTTCAGTGTCCGCGAGAGTCTGGACCATGGCAGCATTATTGATTTTCTGCAGTTCAGGGAGGGCATTAACCTGGGCAGAGTCAGAAATCGGCTTCGGCCATGGATTTCGGGAATGGCGGTTCGACCCGATGTTTCGCTCTATGCCGGTGACGTGCACAAAACAGAGAAGGACAGGGGTGCTGTTCAGGAGGCCTGGTCGGCGGCGACCGAAACGACCCATAACCGTTATCTTACTTTTCGGGGCATCAGGCAGCAAACGCTTCAGGATTCGCGGTTTTCAGGGTGTGTCCGGCAGGACGGGCGGGGAAATACACTCTTTGCGCATTACGATCAGGAGGGGCTTACCGGTTATGAAATCAAGAACTTCGAGTTCACGGGGTTTGCCAGACATGGCGAAAAAGCGGTCTGGCGGAGTGTGGCGAACGGGCTTGATAATCGTCTGGTGATGGTTGAGGCGGCGCTTGACGGCTTGAGTTACCACCAGCTCATGCCGGATCAGGGTACTCGATACATCAGTATCGCAGGACAGATCAGCCCGCATCAGCTTGATGTTGTCAGGGCTGAAATCAGCTCAATGGCAGCCGGCAGCACCATTGTACTCGGGTTTGACCATGACCATGAAGGGGAGCTTTTCGCTCTTCGGTTCCGAAACCTGGTGCCAGGCTATCACTATCTTCGTCATGCACCGGATTCAGGGAAGGACTGGAATGATGTACTGACCAAAAAGAGTGCATCGTAGCCCTTCGTTCTGTTAATGAAATCACGCCTGTTGTTAGTTTTCCTCTTGCCGCCTTTGGCGGGTTGGGTAATTCTTGATAATCGACAAAAACCATGCATTATCCTTTGTAAAGGCTTGCAATAAAAAAGATAAAGTGGTACCGTAACCGGCAACGTCATGATTACTGAAACATCGCCACGCCTTGAATCCTGTCTGCCGGCCAGTCAGGAACCAGGGATTGCTGAAAATGCAGCTATCTTGTTATAGAATAAAGCCAATAACGGAATTTAATAACTAGCAAATATTGGACAGTAGAGCGATATTACTGGCTAATATTTGAATTCAGATAACTGCCGGTTATTGCTAAAAGTAGAAAATATTTGATTCCTCGACGCCAAGCCCCCCCTACAAGTTCTTCTCATATCCAGGCTGATCACTATATGAAGTGATATTCTTGTGATATATCCGGATTCTCGCCATCTGGAATACCTGCACCTCCATGTCTCCAGAGAATAAGGCCGTTTTCAATGTGAAAATAACACAGGCTGCTTGCAGGCGTGCTACAGTGGTTGTATTTTGTATGTTAATATGTTTATTAATTTCTTCATTAATTAGTTAGTTTGTTACTTAATTAGTTTGTACATTAATTTATGTAGGTCGCCGCAATCAAATCTAATATTTCTGCTATGCGTCCAGTCGAATTTACACCTGAAGAGATTGTCAAAGCCGGTCAGGAACTGCGAGCTGCTGGCCGTAACATCACCGGCTTTGCTCTGCGCCAGAAAATAGGGGGTGGCCACCCTACCCGGCTTAAGCAAGTTTGGGATGAGTACCTCAATAGTCAAGTTGCGGTCAAGGCTGATCCTTTTGCGGAGCTTCCCATTGAAGTGGCCGAAGAGGTGGCCGCAGTTAATAAAGCGCTTGCTGAGCGCCTGATGGCAATGGCTGTCGAGGTAAACAATAAGGCGGTTAAGGCGGCAGAGCGCCATGTTGCCGAAATCATTCGCAGTACAGGGGAGCATCGTGAACAGGCAGAGCGAGAATTGGCTGATGCCTCACAAACCGTAGAGGATCTTGAAACCAGGCTTGATGAAGCCAGGGCAAATGCTGAAGAGCTGGGAAATAGTCTGGTTGAAATCCGGAATGACCACCAGGCACAAGCCGTCAAATTGGCTCAAGTGAGTGAACGTCTGGTTCTGATCGAGGAGGAGCGTAATCGTTATGAGCAACAGGCAGAGCAAATGCGTACCGAACGCGATACTGCCCGTGAAGATGCAGCCAAGTTGCGCGGTCTTGTTGAGGCATTACAAACCCAGGTTAAAGATCTCATGCAAACATTGGGTCCACGTTAGCACATTGAATGGTACTGTTTATATATTTCCTCTTGCCCCTTTGTTGCTTTGTCTACTCAATAGCTTGCTTTTCCTGTTTAGGGGGGCTTCATTGCTTTAAGGTTATCTCTACAAGGGAATGGACAGCCTCCACCGCCGCTGTAAAGTCGGGGACGTCACCTTCGGCAGCATAAGAGACACCTCTGACGAACAGATCATATTCGCGAGCGTATGCTTCTTTGTCGGTTTCCAAAATCGTCAGCAGTTGCCGAAATTTTTCCGACATCAGTAATCCGGCGAATGAAGGATTGTTTTTCGAGCGCCGATCATCTTCCTGCATCGATGCTTCGACCAGGGTAGCAAAACTTTTATTGGCCAAGGTCAGCTCTTTCAGTAATGCCAGATCGTGGATATGCCGAACAAGGGAAGGATCGTCCTCATTGCCGCCCCTTACACGGTCAGGGATACGCCATGCAAGGGCGCTTAATTTATCAGATGCACTTTCTGCAGGATCAATACAGGCAATACGTTGTACTTCGGGTGGCTGTTTCGTCACCGCATTCACAAAAGAAGAAACTGGCAGATAATGTTGTGGACATTGCAGGGCTCTGATGGTTATCTCAATCTGGACATGTGGACGGAGTGCACCTGAGCGGGCGAAGTGACTTGGATAATAGAAATCAATGGAGAAGAAGCGATTGGCGTCTCGGGCCTGAATGTGATCGTCCTCTATTACAAACCCGCTTTTCCGAAGTTTCTCAACAACACCATGTTTGAAATTGGAAAGAGTCTTCCGGTTTTGGTGTGATGCAATAACCCTGAAATCAACATCCTCAGAAAATCGCTGAATGAGATGATGGGCTTTTGAAAGAGCCGTGCCACCAGTAAAGACAAATTCAAAATCCTCATCATTGAGGTCAGCAAGAACGGCGATGACTTGCGTGACAAACCAATCCTTCTCGATAAATGAGGGATCAATGTTTTTGAGAAGTGCCACTTCCTCAAAAAGTTCTTTTTCAGGTTGCAGGCTCATAACTGACATAAGCACCACCATATCCGATTTTCCGATTTATGCGACCCTTGACAGCTATCAGTCTTCCAGTAGGTACCTGCGTTGTCTTCCCTGCATTATAGTCCTCTTCCAGACGGGAAGGAGCTGTTTGAATGCCAAGACGAGCCAACGCTTCTTTTGCCAACACGGGCAATGGAGCCACGGGGACAAGTTCGCCCGTGATGGTTGATTTTTTAGTTTTAGCATAGACGCCATACCCCAGGCGAACAAGCCGCCCCTCTTTGGCTATTTTTCGCAATGCACGCCCAACCTGATCGTAGTCGCTCAAATCCTGAAAATCTTCCCGCACAAAAACCGCGCATTTCTTCCTCGCTATACGTGCGGTAATCCTGTATTCAAGACTTCCATATCTACTCATTATTACATAATGCGTTGTATTACAAATATACGACATCTTTTCTATGCAAACATACGACATAGTTTCGACGTATGCAATCACTTTATTTTCCATTATCGCAGCAATCTCTATCCCACGGATAATCACTTGATGCAATGTTCCCGGTGCATCAAGGCATCGCTTCCGGAAGCGGATTTTAGCGCCGGTTAAGAATGATTATGACAAGCTATATCTTTACTGTTTTATATGATATTGTCAAGTTATACCGTTACTTTTTCCGTATAAAAGTCAAACTATAGCCTGACATGATGAAGTTATTGGCTAATATATTTGACGTGCCGGCATGTGAGCATTGGTTCACAGAGAGTGTGTGGAATTTCGGTCGAGCGAGGCCATAAGTCCCTATAAAATATTATTGTATAATAATTTAGTTTACATAATCAATATTATACAACAAACAAAAAAAGGTCATATTTCCAATCAATGTGTCTTTTTTTCTTTTTCCATTCCCTCAATTAAAAATTATATGTTGTTTTTCTCCACCAGAACGTTTCAGGAGAAGTTATAGGTAAATCCACATAGTCAAATTTCTTTGCCAGTTCTCCTAAAGTTAACCGAAGCTTCAAATCTGCTAACCGGACAGTTTGCTGATGCATGGAGAAATCGATCTTGAATGGAAAATCTTTCAAAATACTCCTTGCAGATAAATACATCATTGCAAACTCGATAGTATCCCGAATGATCAATAAAGGATCAATACAATCATCAGGATCAACAGATCTGACTGCATTTTGGTATACATGCTGATATTCGGTTACAATGCGGTTGAGATCAGTGATAAGCCTACTTGTAAACCCACTAATACCAATTTCGATTGCTTTAACGTCAGCAGTCGCAGCGAAGACCGTATCTTCAAAATCATCAAGGGATAATCGCTGCACTTTATTACCTTCGCAATCCCATAAGTATGCGGCAAAGTCGACAAGGTTGATGTCAGTGATAGCTTCTTTTTTTATAACTGATAATCCCCAATCGAGCATTCCCATTGATGCATACATCTCAGCTAAAGCAGAGTCATTTGAATCGGATGTATTGCAGTCCAGGACTTCTCCAAATCGAAGAGTGAATTCATTAATTGCTTCGCTGCAGAATGAGCGCAGTTTATCAGAAGTTGTCCAAGAATCATCTTCCAAATGGTTTTCCTGCAACAACAAATCCGGTTCTTGTTCTTGATCGTGGATCGTATGTGACATTATTGTTATGGGTTTCTATTGTAATACTTGTTACTGTTTTCAAATTTGCTGAGTATGTTTTTTTATACGGTGGACCGATCAAAGGTACTTTTGTAAACGTATAGCCGAGTTTTTTTCCTTTCGGGTTCGTCAGTACCGAATGATCACCTCTATGATAGATCCTCATTGTAGGATTATGTTTTGCATCTGTCACCTCAGTATATTTCCCCTTTCGATATGCAAAACCAATAATGTTATTTTTCACATCATATTTAGTTACAACATCAGCGATATCAATTTTTCGAAGCCGTCCATCAAGAATTTTTTGACGTAGAGACGGGTTTTTACTTCGAAGTAATTGAACAAATTTCTGCTGTTTAACATCCGTTTTACGCCGAAACTCATAAAGCTTTTTTGCTTTCGCTTTATCAATTTCATCAAGGTTCCTGCATGTTCGGCACTCGATGCCAAATTTATCTGATTTGAGTATATATTTATCTTTTGGTGAAGCCAATCCATGAGTTTTCCAGTATTTTTTTGTCATGTCTTTTATCTCGAAAACGCGACCGCAGATTCCACAAATGTGCACAGATGATTTTATCCCGTCTCTTTCTTCTCGGCATGATGGGCAACGTAAAGGAGGGTAGACATATCTACGTCGAGCATATCCATATTGTTCGAATGTGCATGTGTCGTATGTTATCTCGCAATTCTCTCCTACTTTCTCAACACAAAATAGGTGATGAATAACTGTGCAAGTCTCGATTGCCTTACCTTCATAACGAGTGCATTCCGATCCTGTCTTATGTGTCACTATTCGTTTCCCTCCTGCATAAGAGTTGCATGTGTTACCGTTATTTCCTCTTCACCATCGGATCGGATACCAGTAAAAAACTTGCCCTGAATCTTGATCTGACGTTCTTTAAGCGAAAGAGAGGTTTTTGCTGTCATAAGGTTTACTGGACGGGTAATATCATTGACTTTTGCGGTTGTCGAATAAGAAATCTCACCTTGATCCAAGGTAAGCTTTGTCCCATAGCCAATATTTCTTATATGTTTCAAAACTTTTCTTTCGACGTCAGGTCGCAGTCTGGGTAAAGCATGAGTTATACTACGGAACCGAAGAGCTGTCCACTCTTTCATGTATTCATTCCATGCTGGACCAAGAACAGTTTTCATCAAAAGTGTTACTTCTTGTATAGGAAGCTTTGATGAGGATGCTAGTTTTGTGTAGTCAGTGGCTAATAATCGCTGTTTCCCTTCTGAATAATTATAAGCTATATTCGCAAGTTTTTGCACATTCCTAACTGAGACATTTAAAGTCGTACATGCAACCTCTAGGTAATGTGACCACAGATGTGCTAAATCTTCAGAGCTTGGTTGAGCGTCTTCCGAATACTGAACTTCTCTCTTAGGAACTTCTTCTCGCAGATAGCGGAAAAGCTTTAATACAGAATCAATTGCTGATTTGATTACATGTTTTTTGACTTCGATCCTATCTGCATCAAGACTAAATGCTTTGTCAAGCTTCTCAAGTAGATAGTCTGATGGCTCTCCAATAAATAGTTGCGAGTGAACTCTAAAAAAGTACTCGACGATCTCATAAACCGCGAGTAATTCAGACTGATTATTGAGCGACACAATGGGTTTTTCAAAATGAATGAAATCCTTGTTCATATTGACTAAGTGAAGCCAATAATCTTTTGCTTTATTATAATTTTGTTCATTTTTATATCTGTCTTCAGCTGGGTTAGGTTCCGGTCCACAGATATCGTCAAGCGTAACACTGTGAAACCCGTCATTCAAAAGTTTAACTATTTCAGTAGCATGACTTGGCATTACGTCGAGATCAAGCAAGTCGTTAAGCAGGGAATCCTTTCGCGCTTCAATCAATTGAGTGATTTTTACAGAAGATATATTCTCTGATATTGGTCCAATTTTCTCCGTAGCAGTAAGTGCCCCGTGCCTCCGTTGACCATCTTTCTGTAAGGAGACTGTTGAATAAAATAAGTTACTAAGTGAACATGATGATAGTGCTGCCACAGCGATCATGACGTGAAAAAGTTCGCGGTCTTCAGATCGATTGCGCGATGTATTCGATGGACGATATAATACAGACTTATCGTGATCATCAGATCGACTAAGAAATGAATTCGATGGACGACAGAGTTCAGCCATCCTTGCGAAGTCGACATCGTCTACTCCAATGTATCTATCAACTGCTTTCCCAAGTTCAGTAATTCCAGACTCATCTGCCAAGCCTTTTGACTTTAATTCTTTGCGAAGATAAATGAGCCTTGCCATGTGCTGTTCATCCAATATTTTTGATGGCAATGATAGCTTCTTGATCCATTGGAATAGATTTTCTTCACTGATGCACTTCATAAAGCTAACTTTTGCGAGTTGACGCAAATCTGCTTTTGGTTTCTCTAACGGATATCTAATCTTGACAGGTGGAAGTGCTTTGATTCGATCTCCACTGAGTCTAGTGTACTCGGCACCTTTTCCATTATCAAAATCCTTCGTAATAAAACATATCCCTGGTCGTTTTCTCCCAACGCGACCGGCTCGTTGTTTTAGTGCATTAAGGCCGAGTTCTTGTAATTGAAGCGATTCACCCATACTAGTAGGCACGGTGACATACTCAGTATCCATGGTTACAATGAAGTCAAGGCTTGGGAATGTTATCCCCATTTCAACGACATTTGTCGCTATGATTACATAACGTCCACACCGTTTTTCAATAGCTTTGACATGATCAGTAAATGCTTGCCGCTGGGAAAAATTCCTGACGACTGGGGACGCCAGTCTGAGAACATCAATACCAGCAAAGTCAGGCACAGACCGGAGACGGTTTCTAATCCGCAAAGTGTCACTATTCTCCGCGAGGTGGGAGTTAACTACCACTAACATTCCGACAGCACGTGAGTTTGGGTCTTCTTTAATATCCCAATCATGAAGTTCTTTTGATACCGCGCTTCTTAAAACGAGATTTTCACGTACGACAGATTCCAAAACGTCCTCAAGTTTGCCATTGCAAACACGATATTCGATGGGATGTTGTTCTTTCTGACAGTCTATAACCTTTACACCGAGGTCGTCTGGGAGAGAAGTGCTATCAACAGTTGCGGACATAAAGTCGACACAGACACCTGCGAGTCTGCACAGACTAATTGCAAGTTCAATCCCTGGATTATTTTCAATCGTGATATGTGCCTCATCAATTAATACTCTATGGAGTCCAGGAATAAGATCCCCAACTATGGCACGCATTTCGAATATACCAGTAGTAACAAAGACAACTGGCGCCAAAGTGTTATCAGAGTAAACCGATGAAGCCACACCGAAAGGCCCAGTTAATCCTGTTAAGTCTATTGGGGTCGCTATAAGCTTAATTAGCTTCTGAATAAGCTTCTTATGAACAGAATTATCAGGTGAAAATCCATAACGACCATCTAATGCGTTTGATATATATTTTTCTGTATGTTCCTCTGATAAAAGTAAATCTCTAGACAACTTAAATGACTCCTCTAATGGAATCTCTGAAAGTACATGTCGAATTTCAGTTGAAACAGATTGTTGCTTCATGAACTCAAAGTATGTCACGTTCATGTGCCTACATTCATCTATCGCAATTGGAATACGTGGCTCAACCACAAAAACTTGTGGACCTTCGTTAGTTGTTGTATTCTTAAATAGCTGCAAAAACAGGTGCATTGGTGTAACAACAGTTTTACCGACGCCTGTTGCTGCCCGAAGAAAGAATGGCTTGTTGTCGATTTCTGTAAGTGTCGATCCAATAGGCAGAATTTTAGCCAGATGAGAGACAAATGCTTGAAGATCAAGGATATCATACTTTTCAATTCGACCGTTTGATGGGTTGAGAACTTTGATAATTGATGCTTTAACCTGATGAACAGGACTTTTCTTAGTCTGAAGTTGAGTCAGTTCTTTGCGAATTATAATCTTGAAAGGTTCAGACAAAGAATTTGAAACTGCTGTTTCAAAATGAACTTGAGCGTCTTCAAATCTACCTAGTCTCTTTAGCGCACAGCCTAATTGAAATTCAGCATCTGCACTTTCTGCACGATTTTCTTGCACTAGAGAGATGGCCTTCTCAGCATCCCTGGTAGCGGTTTGATAATTATTGAGTTTGCACTCAATTCTTGCTCTTAAAGACCATAGTCTTGAATACTCCGGATCTAAGATAAGTGCGCTGTCAATTTCATCACGTTTGGATTGGAGAAGCTCTCTCGCCTCCGATGAAATCTCGATTTTATGAAATACTGATGATATGTTGCGATATATTTCTTGAGAGTTATTCCTTATTTTGAACGCATCTTGTCTCGCTGTTTTTAATTTTTTTTGTGTCAGAGGATTGTTTCTAACTTTCAACGATGCATTTTCTAAGATCTTTATTGCATCAAATGGTTTGCCATTGTCGATAAGACTTTGAGCAAGAAATGGGATGATGAATGATCGAGATCCTGAATTTGGCGTGGAGAGTAAAAAAGCACGATGGAAGCTACGATATGCTTCTTCTTTATTTGATAGTTTTCGGCCAAGATTCACATGGCTGTTGGGATCATTAGGATACAATTGAACCCATTCATTGCACGTCTCGAGAGCATCATCATTCCTTTTTAAATCTGACTGGGCAGTAACCATTAATTGAAATATCTTCGACGGTGTTTGTTTTCCGGCAAGATCTATAGCTAACAAGCAATATTTAAGAGCCTCTTCCTTTTCTCTTTTCAATATCCGTTCTGCTTTAGCTGTGTAAGCATAAACAAGAGTAGACGACTGTGTTGATGGATGTTGAATAACATATTCTATAAAATCTCCTGCACGAGCTTGAAACTGCTCAGCAAATTTAGAGTCTTCAAGCTTTGCCCTATGTTCAAGGATTCGGGCATAAGTGATATTGGCCACTAGATCGTTAGCATGAAAAACTCTTTTAATACATTCCTCTGCATCTTGAAGAGCCTTTTTACGTTCATCAACTTGGTCATAAAGTACCGGACTGCTTTCTACCTTTAGAAATGTCCACGCAAGACCAATGTCGATAAAACTGAGAGAAGGATCACACCGACGTGCCTCTTCGTAACTCTCACAAGATGATTTAAAGTACTCAAGCCCTCCTTCTTCGTTATCTTGAAGACCAAGCTGACGATAAGTCTGACCAAGATGAATATGTACGTCTGCAATCCAGCCATACTCATCAGTTATAGCAAGAAATTCAGTTAAAGCTTCGTCATATTTAGCATTTTCATATGCCATCACACCTCTACAAAGAGCTGTGATGGGTCCAGCATGATCGATTAGACGAACTTTATCAAATAGCTCTTCAGCTTCGTCTAGCCGGTAGTTCCACAATAGCTCGCACCCTTCACGGAATAAGGCAAGTGACTTAGCAATGGACTCAACATGAGACGCTGCATCATTTGCTAAGGTATTTATTTCTTGGTTAGTTGAAGATGAAATCAGGCGAAGAGCTAAGGCTGTATCGCCTGTTATTGACTGACTAAGACATTCGATAGCAACAACACTGATAAAACTATCATTGATTTCGCATACTATTTTTGCAAGTTCATCAACTCTACCTTTTTTGCAGATATCCTTGAATAAATACGATAGAGCGTTTCGATAATCATGAAGGTCTGAAAACTTATCACGAGACAATTGAATACTATTGCAAATGTCAGATATCATGTTTATAAAGTTTTGAATAAATTATCTCATCAAGAATCAAATTTATTATATAGTAAACCCATTCAGTATCCAAGGTTGCGGTTAATAGCCAGACTGGGAACTTTTCCCTCTGCAAGTTCACATAAACTATTGGTAACTTGGAGTGCAACAACAGATATATTTGATTCACTTGCATCGTGGGGTGTCACCATAATGCGAGGGTCAGTCCAGTACCTATGTTCTGAAGGCAAAGGCTCACAGCAAAAAACGTCTATGGTTGCTGAAGAAAGTTGACCGTTGTCAAGAGCTTTCATTAGATCGGATTCTACGAGATGTTCCCCACGGCCCAGTTGAATAAGAACGCTTGCTTCCGGCATTACCGCAAAAAGACTTGAATCCAAAACAAACTGCGTCTCAGTGGTTAATGGCAGAACGTTAATTAAAATATTCGATCTCATGGCAGTCAAGCGTATGCTACCAGGGCCTGAGAGAAGTGTAACACCGAGATTATTTGTTATGTTTTGTCTTTGCCTGCATGCTGCAATAACTGGAAATCCTAGTGATACAAGTGCCTTAGCTATAGCTTGGCCCATAAAACCAAAACCTAGTATACCTACTGTATACTCTCGAGCCAAGAGTCTGTCAACCCAATGCCAGTGATGATTGTGCTGATTGATAAAATACTGAATCATGTTACGTTGATACCAAACAACCTGCCAAACCGCAAAACCGGCAATTTCATAAGCCTGATCAGGGTCTCGAACCCGAGTGACAATTGTATTTTTCGGTAAACTTGAACATCTTAAAATATTATCGATTCCTGCTCCAATAGATGCAACCATCTCTAAGTTTGGATATGCAGCAAAAGCATCATCAGCTGGCTCCCAAGCCAATGCGAATCTGATCTTTGATGGATCAGAAATCTCTTCTGGGTTATGCATGAATAAACAGTTATTAGCCAATCGAAAAGCTAAATCATATCTGTCTTTCAGATTAACAAAAGAACTGAGATATACACCGTCGATAAACTGTAAATGTGACATATCTAATCCTTATTATAAAATCTTCTTTTAATAAATAGATTAGAAAAAACTAAGATGGCGTAGTTAAAACCTAAAACGGAGCATTGTATAATAAATGTATAGATGGAGAGAGGAGATTAATCTTTATATATCCTGAATAACTTGTTAAATCAAAATATTTCCCATCCATTATAGAATAACCTTCTGGCAATGGAACATTAATTTTTTCAAAAACAAAATAGCCGCATTCTGGAGATATATTTGATTCAATAATATTATGTTTTCGAAGGAATGTATGTCTTCTCTTTACAACCTGCATTAACGAATCCGGTAAAGTCCTATCTCTAATAGCAATTATAGATTCATGCGCAAAGATAATTGAGTCTGCGGAGGTTGGGCCGGCAATATTTGCATATGTCCATGCCATACCTCGTAGATGAGATGCGGGTAAGAGCAAGTAAGAAAACCTGTAACCATGGACTGACAGTTGTTTGGATGGACAAACCAAACGAAAAGTATATGCAGGGTCAAGTTTTGAAGTGTTTTCTTTTAAAAAACCATTCCATGGCAAATACTGTAGACTGCCGTCTACAAATACTATAGACGATGTTCTTTTTTGCCATTTAGAAATCTCACTTATTACTTGTTCTGAATATTTTGTCCCAGTATACCATATCGGATCTGTTAGAAAAAGTACACTAGAGTTTTCTTCAGGTAGGCAGAATAAAAAGCCTTTTTCGAAAGACTGTCTATCAGAAATAGGAATTGATTTTATTCCATATAATTCAAATGCTACTTGAAGCGTAAAGTAAATAGGAGAAATATAAAATACTTTATTAATTTTAAGCTTTTTAAGATAGGTCACAAATGAATATAGCAGTGCAGAAGAACCATTAGCACAGAGCACCGCTTGAGGACGAACATCATCAAATAAGGAATGTGTGCAACAAATTTTTTCAGAAAGTTCTATATCTTCATCAAAATATTGATACTTACAATAATCAATATGTTTTGAACGTTCCTTCACAGCAGTCAAAAAATCAACTGCATATAAATTATCACACTGCCAGCCAGAAATAAAATTACCGCCATCACCATCATTCAAATCAAATGCAAGATTTTCGTAATAAGCGTTGAGGTTCATGCTCTGATCTTTATATTTCTTTTTGAAATCATTTACTCAAACATTTATTTATAGTTATTTATTGCTGACTGTATAATGTAATCAATCAGCACAGAGGGTGTATCACCAATAATATTGAAACTACCCATAAAAACTGATTTTAATGAAAGATGTATGTCAGGTGTTAATTCAATTAAGACAAAACCATCCTTATTTAGCCGACCATCAATCCTAATAATATCAACTTTTCCCAACTTCCGGATCAAAGATTCAGCTGACTTCCAAACAGAACTTACTGTATTATCTGGTAAAACAGAAATAAACCAAGGTGGGTCAAGATTAATTTTATCATTAAAAGTGAAAAGCCTATTATAAAATGGCGATATACCATCAATCCCTTGATAGGCCCCAACACACTTTTTGGCAATTGAACCACGCTCTTCAATCAAGCAAAGTGATATATCTTCGCCTTCTATGAATTCCTCACAAACAACGGGCCCTAATTTAGCGTCAAAAAGTTGTTTTGTTCGTATACGTACAAATTCATCATTGTAGCACAGTGATGAATCATCAATACCAATAGAGCATGCTGAATACAGGGGTTTGACTACGAAGGGGGGGCGTAAACAAGATGAAGGACTTAACGAGATCAAATCATCCAATGACTGTATGACCAACTCACCGGGAACCTTCATTCCGACCGCAGTTGCAAGAATTTTACTGAAAGACTTATCTTGGCAAATAGCTTGGACATAAGCATCTCCACCAACAAATGGAATGTTGCGAGATTCGCAATAAGCCGGCAAAATAGCAGTTCTATTTCTAGAAGCCCCTCCTCGCCAAAGTGGAAACACCAGAACATCTTCATTTGAGATTCCTGATTCTATAAAATTATTAACTTTGTCAAATATATCTACTTTATAACCAGCCTCTATAATCCAATCTCTGAGATTTTCAACTTCACTTTTCGTTGGATTATCTTCATCAAAGATATAACGTTCGATATTAATATTTTTGTTTTCAACAATATCTCCAACTAGAAGTACTTTCAAGTTACTACGCATAATATAGCATTTATATCTATTACAGAACGTATTAAAAGTATTGATAAATGAGTTACTAAACACAAACTAATCAAGAATTCTAATTTCTGGCGAATCGTTCGTTTGAATCCCAAGCAAAGCTCTCCATTTTATCACAAAATCTTTTGTTTCCATAAAATTCATTCCTTCGGTTACCTCATAATGATAAGTGAAATCATCATCTAAATAATACATATCAGAAAAATCGACTGAAGAAATGCAATAATCCTTATAATTATTTACTATTGGAGTATTACACATCAGTGCAAAACGGTAGATTCTTATATCTTTTCTTTGCACACTTCCACCAACCTCAATTATTCCCTGTAGATATTCGATAGTTTCCATAGCTTCTTCATAGGTCTCCCCAGGAAATCCAATACATAATGTTAAAAATAATCCAATATCCACTAAACTAAACGCTCTTAATACATTGTCAATGTCACACTTGTCTTGCATCTTATTAATTCTTGTAAGAGTTCGCTGACAACTAGATTCAACACCAACCAATATCGAGACACAACCAGAATGCTTCATCATATCTAATACGCCATAGTCTAAGAAACTCTTATCAACACATGACCATGCACTCCATTTAATATTTAACTTTGATTTAAGAATATGTTCTGAAAAATGTTTCAGATAATATGGGGACAAAGAATCGCTACATAATTCAAATTTATTTCCACTTCCATTTATCATAAGACACCTTAAATACTCCACTAGTTCTTCTGGTGTCAAAACAATATACGGCCTCTTTACACTTGTTCCTGTAGACATACTTGGATATACGCAAAAGGAACATTTTCCCCAGTAGCATCCGATAGATGGGCGAACAGGAAAAAATTGATCAAAATTCCGTTGCAGAGAAGATCTCCCATAGTCAGGAATTGTAAGTAAACTATTTTTATTTGGCTTCCAAGACACAATATTATGCATGAAACCGCCAGCTGTAGACAAATAAAGATTTGGAATGCGCCCTAAATCCCCTTTTTCCTCTATACAAAGTATGAGTTGAGCCAGTGGCTCCTCACCATAGCCACCTATAATCCCGTCAACAACATTTAAAATATCCGTTAAGGTGACAACAAAAGTGATATATGAAGTAATCAGTGCACCACCTATTACGACAAATATTTTCGGGTTAAGTTCTTTTGCAATACGAGCAAGAATAAGTGCATGATACAATTGCGATGGGAACCCAATTGAAAACCCTATAATGCCAGTATTCTGGATGGTATCTAATGGCAATAAAGTCTTTAACGACAATGCATTTAATGTATCGAGCCTTTGGCTTAGCGCTGAATTCACAATACTACGCATGGAGAGACCTTCTTTATCAATGGGCGAAATCGCCCAACCGAAGGGATTTAAGAGGGTTTTCCATTCATTAATGAAACCACAGTCAAATGAGGAATAAACAAGATCAACATAACGGTAACCCCGTTCTTTAAGATACCCCTTTATCAACGCAATACCATCAGGTTCAAAACGACAAAAATATTTACCTCCAAGAATTGCTTCTGGCGGAAAAACAAGAACCGTACGCCAACTGATTCTATCAAGAGATTTATTTACCTCAATCATACCACATAAGCAACCGGTATTTAATAGGCATCATAATATGACATGAAATATCATAGAACGCTGTAACATAGGCCATGTTATGCAGAACACCATAACCACTTCCATCGACAGTTAGCTGGGTAAGTTCCTGTAAAAACTGAGTACCAATCATTTTTTTTAAGACAGGTTCTGCTGATGCCAGAAAAAGCAGACAACGACATCATTTTAAAATAGTCTATTGCATTCAAATTACAGCATTTCTGCGCATACATAATTGCAAAAAAAAACATCATAACCGGAAAAATCAGTTTGAAGCATTATTTTTGATTTCATATTTAATGATGATAATGTATTTTATCATAACTAAAAATCAGTATACAAAACCAACGATCAGGCACCATGACCGACACTCTTCCGATCCTCGAAAAACGGGCACTTTCAGCACCGGAGTTTCATGCCCTGAAGGCCATGCCTCCCGAACTCGAATGGTATGCCAATATCCGGAGTGAAAAGACCCGCCGGGCATACCGAAACGACGTGAAGGAACTGTCCCGATTTCTCGGCATCACGGAACCGGAAGAAATGCGCATTGTCACAAGGGCGCATCTGCTTGCATGGCGAACTGATCTCGAACAGCGGAACCTCGCCGCCGCCACCATTCGGCGCAAGCTTGCTTCGATCTCTTCGCTTTTCGACTACCTCTGTGAACAGAATGCCGTACTGCATAACCCGGTTCTTGGCGTGAAACGCCCCGCTGCCAACAACAACGAAGGAACGACTCCTGCCCTTGGTGACAGCCAGGCAAGAATGCTGCTTGATGCCCCGCCAGCCAATACCCTTAAAGGAAAACGGGACAGTGCAATTCTCGCTACCCTGCTCTACCACGGGTTGCGCAGGGAAGAACTTTGTCGGCTGCAGGTTAAAGATTTGCAGCAACGGAGCGGCGTGCAGCATTTGTGCATCCACGGTAAACGGGAAAAGATCAGGTTCCTGCCGATGCATCCGATGGCCCAGCGATTGATTGACGAGTATCTGGAAGCTGCCGGGCATCGTGACGACCAGAAAGGCCCACTATTTCGACCGGTGAAAAATAATATCACCGGCACATTGCTCAAACCGCTTGATCCCCAGTCAGTCTATACCTGTATTATCCGGAAATACGGCAAAGAAACGGGCATCAACGCCAGCGTGAACGGGTTCTGTGTACACTCGTTACGATCAACAGCGGCAACGAATGCTCTGGAACACGGCGCTGATATCGGAAAAGTTCAGGAGTGGCTCGGACACGCCAACGTATCCACAACCCGGCTCTATGACCGAAGAAAAAGCAGGCCGGAGGAAAGTCCAACCTTCAGAGTGAAATATTGAAACACTTACCATAAACGGGCAATTTATTCTTTTCCCTATATGTCAATATAGATGTTGCCTCATAGCTTCTTTCCCTACACACTCATGGAACGTTGCTGAAAACATCAAACACCCCAGACTGGGGTGTTTGATGTACGGGTTAAATGTGTTTGACTCCTTAGTCCTCTCAACATAATGCATCAGCATGTGTGGCAAGTCCAGCATCAACTCCGAGGTTGTTGCTGCAATTACAAGAACAGCCTGTATTACTGCATGTACAGCCCGCAGCTGTCATACAAACTCCAGCAAGCTTTGAACTCGGATCTGGCCATAAATTCTCGTTTAACTTACCAAAAATTGCAGTCGCGAACTCGCGAGTACGGGCGTAACCTTCGATTTCTGGTTTTTCCGATGGTGTATGGTCGATGAAACCACCATTAAACTTTTTACAGAAAGCCGCGTAATGTGCAGTGTAGATAATAAAGGTATGCCACATCGCATCAATAATTTTTGAAGGCGAACAAGGTTGTTGGCAGATGATCGCGACATACAGAAATCTTTTCATCTCTAAAAAGATGCTTCGAGATTCCTCAATGGATACATTTTGTTCTTCGGCAAATCGCTGGCAGACTCCTTCATTCTGATAAGCTTCCATCTGATGCCAGAGAGCTACATTGTGTAACGAAGTTGCGTTTCCAACTTCCTCAGTTGTTGATGTCTGATTTTGCATGATACACCTCATTTTTGGTTTGTAGATATTAAGTCTGCTTTACAAGCAAGTAGAAAGTTGGATTTTTAGTCTCACATCTTTTTACTTCTCAAACATGCGCTTAACCTAAACATCGACTCTATCTCATAAGACCACATCAGATGCTTTCGTTTGTTTCCATTCGATTGATTGGATGTTCTCTGATTCCTTCAAACCACTTTACAATTAGGTTTTTCCGGTCTTTGTCACTTTCTCCGTTTAAATGTACCCTGAGTAAATGAAACTTCACGGCAAATAAAACGATAGATTTGAGGCAATAATTCCACGTCAAAGAAATTTAAAGAAAAGCATAATCATAATTGTTTGTGTTCCTAACTGGTTATATCGGATGCTCAGGCCCGGCGGCCGGCATGAAGAGAGTTGCACTGCACTGGCTTGCCTATCGGCAGCGATTACCCGGCCGGATTTGCCGACCATTTGAGCCATCTCGAGAAAACCCGATAATGGAACCGGACATGCAAGCGTATTGATTACTTATTCGTTCTCCATTTAAAGGCTAATGTCCAAGATTCAGTTGCGCGGTACCGACAGGCGGAGCACCCTCTGCAACGCAATGCAAGGCTTGCCTTCTCACTGCAACACCAAACGGGCTGAACCATACTGAGGCGACACGTTATTTAGCCATAAGCCACCATCAAGAGCCAGCTTCTGTTCAGCAAGAACAGAAAGGTTGTAAGCTTCCACCAACTGGCAAAACGTACCCGTGTACTTCCGAACAAGTTCTGCTATATCTTAACCTTCCAAGAGGTTGTAAGACCTCCGAAAGTTCTCCCGTCTGTCAACATCCCGGATTACGGGGGCCTGCGCAATCAGCAAGATGAATCTTGAGTCAATAACCGTTTCAAGCAACGCGATGGAATTAGCATCCAGGAAGACAGCATATTTTTCAATTGTTCGCCCCAAAGCCGTTTTGAACTTCTCTATTTCCATTTTGAGATAGTCAAACCACTGCAATGACAGAGTGCTGGACAATGGCGCAGGCTTTGAGAAATCAAGGAATGCAAGCTGGATGAAGTAATCGTCTAAAAACAGCTCCGAGATAACCGTGGGTACAATTTCTGGCGGATGAGAAATACATGCTTTGTACATGCCATGAAGCATTTGGAGTTGATGTAGCAGAGGAATGCGCAGCTGCTGAAATGCGCCAGATGATGAGGGTGTCGCCTTTCTTCAGTTCTTTCATGCAATCAGAAAGTCCCGGTCGTTCAACTTTCAACCCGCTTATCTGATCGGTAAAAATATGCTGTTTTTTGCAGCCTGCCTGCTTGAGGGCATCAACCTGCCGGTTCAGTTCCTGGCCTGTAGTTGATACCCTTGCATAACTGATCAGTCGTCATTCCATGAAGTTCCTTGATAATCTTAAAAAGTGCCCATATTAACGGATTATTGAAACATAGAAATACGATATGGTTTTATAAGACAATAAAAGCCCAAAAAGAGGGGTGTTTGGCACCCCTTTTCAGTGTCTTATCAAACGACCGTTTTATAAGACAATTTAATCTACACGAAAATTTAAAAACCTGACACATGCCCTGTATTAAAAAGAACGCATATCAGTGAAACCTGTGAATCTCAAAAAATGAAATATGCGGTTACTGAGGTTCTTGAGATTGAGGGTGAATTTCTTGTGGCGATTGATTCTGTTGTAATCCCCATAGAAAAGTGAGATTACTTGAAGCGCCTACGATGAATGGTATGTGCCCCGCTAACCTGTAAGCGATAATCAAGCATTTTTTTGCTGACACCATAGAGCTGCTGCGCATGATCAGAAAGTCCTTTGCCTATTATGTGCAGGGCAGCCTCATTTGTTAATAGCAAACAACCGGCAAGGAAATTTGCTTCAGCCTCAATATCACTATCCCGATAAAGATCACCATCTCTCATCAGGGGAGGCACACATTCGTGCCCAAGAAAGCAATGAGCCAGCTCGTGACAGATGTTACTTCGCTGTCTGTACTCATTATGACTATCATTATGTACGATTGCGGTTTTCAGGCCACAGGGCACAGTGACCGCTGAAAAATCCGATGAACACGATGTCAGGAGTATCTTACAATCTATCCGAAGTGAACTCAATACAATAAGCTCAATATCATAATGATGACAAACTGAATCCGGATCAATCGGATCAATTGCGCGTAGGCCAAGACTTGTGCGAACTCGCACGGCTATTCTGCTCGCCTCAGCCTTAAAGCCTCGCTTAAACCCCATTCGCTAAACCTCCCGCAAACGATTATAAGTGGCTATCACAATATCTTCGATCAATTTCGCATTCGTCTCGGAAAGATTCTTATCTGCTCTTAAAAGAGCGGTAATGCAAGCAATCGGTTCGCTGTCTGCCTGTTCACCAGAAATAAACATCTCAGCCTTTAGCTTTGACCACGACAAAAGTGCGGCAAGACCGTTTACGTCTGGCTTAGCTCCCTGACCGATGCGGGACAGGGTTGATGCGGCGACATGAGACTCTTCCGCTACATCTTTCCATGTCTTTTGTCTGCTGAGCCTCGTGGCATTGAGCGCAGCATAGAATGCCTCACTATCAAACATGTCGGTCATTGTTTAATCCCAAAAATAAAATTGATTGCGATCTTGCAATTTACCTTTCCGTGTATTATACTATATATGAAATCGATTGCAGAATTGCAATTATTTACGATTACAGCAAGAACACTTAAATGAGATAATCAGTATGCAAGAACATTCAAATCATGAAGAAAAGACCGTTACGATCTATGTAAATGGTCGAGCCAAGACCCTACCTAAAAACGATGAGGTCAGCTTTGAAGAAATAATTAGACTGGCCTTTGATAATCCGCCAAGCGGTGACGGAGTTCAGTTCACTGTACAATATAGTCGCGGTAGTTCTTCAAAACCGACAGGTACCTTAGTGGAAGGTCAGAAAGTCAAAATAAAAGAAGGAATGGAATTCGATGTCACGTCAACCAATCGCTCATAGTCCCGATCTCCTTCGTTTGCAGAACGAAGGTTATGAGATCGAAATTCGTGGAGGATATATTTTGGTAAAAAATATCCCTTACGTGAACTCTACAGCCAATGTCCTGCGAGGGACATTGGTATGCAATTTCGAAGCCACAAACAATGTGGCGAATAAACCGAGTACGCATACCGCCTATTGGATCGGAGAACATCCCTGCCATAATAACGGGGCAAAGATCACAGCCTTTGAGCATCCGAATCCCCCTCAAAATCTCGGTGATGGCATTCAAGTGGATTATATGTTCTCCGCCAAGGCGGATTATCGCAATTATCACCATAAAGTAACAACGTATGTTGGGCGAATTGCTGGGGAAGCTCAACTCCTCCAAGAATGTACACCTTGCACATTTCCATTGATTGTACCGGACGAAAATGAAAAAAGCGTTTTCTGCTATGCTGATACTGCATCGAGTAGATCCGGAATTGGCTCATTGAATGACAAGGTTGCCGGTCAACGGATTGCGATTGTAGGCTTGGGGGGCACTGGCGCATATGTTCTCGACTTGGTAGCAAAAACTCCAGTTAAGGACATCCACCTGATTGACGGCGATGTATTTTCACAACACAATGCGTTTCGAGCACCGGGAGCTGCTTCCGGAAGCCAGCTTGAAGAAAAGCTTTCTAAAGTTGATTATTTCCGTCAGAAATATAATCGCTTACGACATGGCATTGAGCCGCATGCTGTTTATTTGACTGAAGAAAATCTAAATTTGCTTGACGGCATGGATTTTGTGTTCATCTGCATGGACAGCAGCCCAACCAAAAAGGTTATTTTCGACTGGTTGCATAAAAATTCTATACCGTTTGTTGATGTGGGGCTTGGAGTAGTGATGCAGGATGAGATGCTCACTGGAATCGTTCGCATGAGTCCCGTGACATCAGATAATTTCAATCAAGCAGTCAAGAATATCAGTTTTTCTGACACTACCGCCGACGGAAATGAATATGCGACGAATATCCAGATCGCTGAACTTAATTCCCTTAATGCTGCGATGGCTGTAATTCGCTGGAAAAAAACTTTTGGTTTTTACCGAGATGCATCATGCGAATACTATCAGGGCTTTTCCATCGCAACTGGCGAAATGATTATTGAAAGACCTGAATGCAGCAACTGACGCACATAAATCATCACTTTGTGGAATTCATTCCTGAAAAGCTTGACCCAGGAGTGCTCTATATTTCGAAGCGTTTTTCCACAGCATCGCACTTGTGTTGCTGTGGATGTGGGTTGGAGGTCGTAACCCCACTTAAACCTTCTAAGTGGCAATTGATTGATCGAAATGGAACAGTTTCGTTGACTCCATCAATCGGGAATTGGGGCTTTCCTTGCCAGTCGCACTACTGGATTCGTAGCGGGCATATCGTGTGGGCAAGGCAAATGTCCAGACGACAAATTGAACAAGTACAATCCCTTGATTTGGCTGACGCTAAAAAGGTTTCAGATTTAAAACCAACATTCAAGCAAACCGCGCGGAATCTCTTGTCCGAGGCATTTGAACTGTTGAAATCGCTTTTTAGAAGCTGAGTTCGCCTGCTTTTGCCAGAAGGTCATCTATGTTGGTAGAGAGTAGACTCATTCTCTAACCACCATGGCACTTTTTATACTTTATGCCACTTCCACAAGGGCATGGCTCATTACGACCAATTTTTCTTGTATACTTGGGCGTTGACATATCTGTACTACGATGATGATATAGTCTTCTTGTTTGCTGCCTCATGAGCATAGCATCGTCAAAGATACGCGCATTCTTTTCAGTCCGCTCAGAAGGGAGATGAACTTTAAAATGTTGCGCCTTGTCATAGTCACCTCTAGGGCTAACCTCAACCAGTACACCAACAACGTTGTGAGACTTAGTACACAAAGCAACTGCACTTGCCTTGTCATTTATCTTTTCCCATTCAATATCATGCTCGGAGTTTTGCAGCCAGACGAAGAGTGGCTGTACATCGCCAGTAAAGGCGAAGTAACGTGCTGGGTACTGCTCTATTTTTTCTCCTAGATCCGAAAGCAACTTAGCAAGATCCTTACGTGCTTGCTCACCATAGTTGCGGATAAGGCTCTCGGCTGATAGCCATCCCGGTGCTCGGGTAGTGTCTATTGCTCCAAGAAGTTTCAAAACAACATCCGGAAAATCTTGAATAGGCATGGGATTGGTTTCCCAATTCTCCACCTCGAAAATCCTGTCGATGACAATGCTCATCCCATCCCACACCACCATTTTAGCTTCGCCGTCTTGTAATTGGTCAGCAATGTCTTGATCAAAGCGATTCTTCGTTATGTAAGCACCAAGGTGATCGAACTCGTCAAACAGGTGAGCACGCCTCATTCCAGCCACAGCCTGGCGTACTTCCATGTAGTGTGCAAACACTCCTGGTGTAGGCAGGACACGCTTTAGGACAAACAGATCATCAATTGACATTGATACAAATCCATGCTTACCCAGAAGCGGCTCAACCTGAGGCAAGTCTTTGCAAAAAGACGAAAAAGGCGAGAATGACTCGACCGTCAGTCCGATGGGGATCATCACACGATAATCTGAGCGACGGACTCGACCGCATTTTTCATATTTACCGCCCACTTGATGATAGAGCAACACCTCATCTGCGGAATTCAGATAATTAAAGAATCGCTCACACTGGCTGTAAGCCTTAAGTAACAAATCTTTTACTGACTGGGCATGCCGCTTAAAGTCGAGCGCAGGCGAAGCAATCGTAGCTGCTGCACCTGATTTGGCTTCAACAAGGTAGAGCATGTCATCAATAAGAATTAATGTATCGTTTTCGCACCACTGCTTAGTCAAAGGATCCACGTAGTACACCTCTTGGTAGATTGTCGCTCCGGGTAGCTGAGCGGAGAGTATTTCTGGAAATGCTCCTTCGCTCATTATCTTCTGGCGGTATTCAAAAGCGACCTTGTAGTCCGGTTTTCGCTGCAACAAATTGAAAAGAAGTGCGCGATACCCCGCGTCGCGGGTGAAACAGGGGTCAACAGCGTAGTAGTCCGAGCCAAGTTGGATTAAGGGCTTTTTCCGGGCGGGTAATGTTCTGTAAGGGGTTCCAGAAAAAGCGCCTTCGGCGAAAAACTCAGTCTCTTCACCGCGTTTAAACGCCAAATCCGCTAATAGTCCCGATGGTAATTGCGTGTGACAACTGACATTGGCGATACCGCCTCGGAACAGGTCATCCATTGCCTGCTCGGCGACTTGCGACTGCCCTGTATTATGTGCAACCCACTCCCCCATAACATCTGCAAGAGGTTTTTTCTGTTCCGCAGCGAAAGACTCTACAGATTCAAACTGTTTCATCATTTCTTCTATAGCGTTCGCTGGACCCGACCTAGTAGCGTTGGCCATATCTTGGAAGCCTTCAGCAATCTCAGTAACTCCAACTCCATAAACCTCTCTCAGGGCATCATCGTGTGGAGCAAGCACGTAGCGGTAAAATTCACCTTCTAAAACCTGATAGCGGTTGCCTCGGAGCATAACCCACGATGATTTTACGTGGAACTCTATATCTGCCGTATTAGGACCAAAGTCCTCGTTTTCTGTATCAGCAGACGAAGCCATAGCAAAAAACATAGCTTGTTCGCGCAACTTACGGCTAAGTAAGAATAACTCTGCGCATTTTGCCTCATCGAAATCAACTTTGAAAGGAGCTGTATCTGATGCTAGGACGGCATGCACGTACTCCAGTAGAAACTGGATTTCATTGATCGTGCCATCAGGATTATCAGAGTCGATTTCTGCCGAATTTGTGCCGCTACTTGCTATCTCTTTCATAATGCGCTGAGCAAAGATGTATCCGAGGAGGTCTTCTGGCGGCATTCCAACTATTAAAGCTCGCATATCGGCGGCTGTCATTTCCATATCTTTCAAAAGAATGGCTACCGCATTTTTCCGCTTTTGTTTAATAATTTGTGGCGTCATGAGTAATCTTGAATCAATGAGAATTTCGGGGACTGTTTACTCAATTAATATCCGCTTTAGCACACAAAAGGACATTGAGAACGGTGTCATATAACGCCAGCCGTAACCGGCACATTTGTAGCGAGAGCAGCGAACAAAAAATGCGTCCGAGTTAATGGCCTTGCTAGGCCAATTCATCATCAAGCCTCTCCGCGAAGTAATGAAGAACCAGAAGGACCAAATGCAACCTAAATGTTGAATCGACAGACTCAGACAGACCAGGATGTGATCCTTGAGGTTGTAGTCTTTTCCAGAAGCCTTCCACAAATCCCATTCCATTGTTTAAGAACTCATTATATTCCTTATGGAAAAAGCCAACATTGGCTAGTTCGGTTTTCCGCGCATGGCTTTGCTGGGCAGTTCCTGCATTTATCAAAAAATGAATCTTGTCGAAAAACTCTTCGACGAGTGATCGAAGTTGTGCATTTGCAGCCGCCCATTCACCCCTTCCATGAGCAGCTACCGCTTGTTCATAATGACCAAGGGCAACATCGAATCCTCGCTTCTTTAATACCTCTAACAACCTATCTTCGATTTCGATCAGCGGAATCTGAGTTGGGAGCGAGGCTCGAACAGAATTTTCAGTTAGCAAATACCCATCTTTCTCTAAATGATGGGAAAACTCGTAATACCGGTCACCCGAGTGAGGTTTTGTTTTAAGTAAATACTCGATCACTTCCAAAACCAAGGATGAGCCCATAGGACCCTTCGCGTCTTTGTTGGCAATAAGGTGTTTTGAGATGGCTGTTTCTTTCTGCTTGATATATGTGGCATTGGATATCACATGCTCAAGATCGAACTCTATACAAAAACGCCCCACTTCATCGTGAGTCTGAAAATCGAGGGCATTTACAAGGGTGAGAATTGTTTTTCGAGAGAGCATGATATTTTGTGGCCTAACATTAATTATCGTCTGTACTACAGTTGATTTTTCCGGCGGCAACCATATACAGTATAAACACTTTGCGCCGACATAAAGCATGAGCTTTCTTAGGAGAACCCACTATCGTTCTATTTTGTCCGTTTCGTGAGTAGATCTCCTATTGCCGAGAAGAAGAAAGCCCAAAGGCAAAGCCTCTCCAAGGAGCTTGCTCATGCTTTTTGAACGCCCGTATGAATGATGAAATCGCTAATAGCCCAAGCTTTTTCTCTATAGCGCTCTATAGCTTTTGCATAGTGTGAGTCATAATCATCAGACAGTAGGCCTAACTTTTCTTTCATGTACTCGGCCATAGCATCAGCGTTAAATTTTTCCTGCCACACAATTTTATTGAGAGCCATATTAAACCTTTTCTCATCCAAAGAATGAAAGGTATACCAAGTCTCTACATTCATGAAACTGTCAAGAGCGTCATACATAGGATTTCTTTTTGAGTTGATTGTTGTTGATGTGCTTATTTGTACAAGCTCACGAAAGTATCATATTCGGTTTGATATTCGAGATTTTTTTTCAGGTGCATATTTTTAGATCATGATTGATATCTTTCGCTTTAACTGATTATTTAGCTGTACCTTGAGAGGTTATAGTTTTATTTCAATAAACTAATCAACAGCTTCAAAAAATGCTAAACGTACTTTAAATTCCGGTTTCTGAAGCGACCCCTATTTGGTTTTCAAAACTAGTGATTTTGCAGGGCTCTGATTATGCTCCATGACATTTCTTATATTTCTTTCTTGACCCACATGGGCACGGTTCGTTGCGGCCATATTTGGAATTAGTTTTGCTGGTGGCCGGTGTGGCAGTAGGAAAAGGAACAAATTCCGTGACATGTTCATTAAATCGTTTAAGCTGTTCCGTACCGAAGAATTTCCATTCTTGATTTTGCTCTTCATAGTAGGCTCGCATATCATTACCCCATACCTCACAGTTTAAAAGGATAAAGTCCTGTGAGTTTTTTCCCCCTGCAAACTTTGGGGCATCCATCCCGATACCAACGACTTTCTTTAGATGTGAAAACTTGTTTTTCGCTGCGCCACATGCGATCTCTAAAAGCGTTCGCCGCTTATCGAGGTAGTCATGATGTGCGCGGTAATTCGCAGGTGCTCTGAATTGGAAAAATACATATCCAACATCAGGTAGATACGATGGCAAGTAGGTCACCTGCCGGGTAAACTCCTCAGGATAATCCGGGAAGTTGACCACTGCCTGACTTATCTTGCCCGCAAGTGATCGGCGAAAAAATCGAGGTTCCTTCACCATTTCGAAAATGGCGCTCGATCCGCGCATAAGATCCGAGTTTCCACCAAGCCTGTCCTCTAAAACATTCTGGCAAGTCCATTGAATCAGATCGTCCCAAAGGTACGATACCTTATTTTCTTTTTTTGTGTTCCTGTACAGGTCGCTATTGATAAAATCGAGCCACTGTCCTTCACCGATCATCACACTATGAAAGCCGTCTTCCGTCGTTCCTATGAAGTGTTGCTTATTCTTTGTATCAAAGTTGATAAGGTAGTGCCCAAGCAAATCTTCCTCACCGCAATAGTTTAATTCATCAAATTTGTTGATCGCACGTAATTTTTCATCGAGGTAATTCGACAAATCAGTGATAGTATCGAGTTCTCCAAGGATAATCGAAATATTGTGACTATCAAAGATGTGTACTGGATTGTGTTTATCGATTTCAATATGAAACGGTAGCCTCAATTCTTCACCAATCTTACAATACGAGATCGCAAGACTACCATAGACGTTTTGATTTGAAGCTTTTTCGCAGGCTTCTTTTGCGCCATGTGCTACCACAATTTTGTGAAATATGGCTTTCGTTGGATCAATTGCGAGCGGAAAGGGTATGGTTCGCTTAGCATCAAGAAAAATCTCTCGTCCACTCCGGATGTAGCGTTCGGCACCGTGCGAAGTTTTGACTTGCTTATCAATTACATTGCGCTTCCATTGATCCCAGAGGACTTGGGGGTCTTTATCCGGTGTTTCGTGAAGCTGCTTTTTGCGATCAAAGAAGATGAAGACATAATCGCCAAACACAGCGAGTAAATCGCATAGTTCATGCCCATCACCCTTATATGGGTTTGGATAGCTCCAAAGCTTTAGGAAGGTCCGCTCACAAAATTCTGCAAGCATCTGCTCTGTTTCTGTTATGCCTAATGACTTCTTTATCATGGCAACTATTGATCTTCCTTTCTCCCTACAATCTCCATCAGCTTCCCAAAATCGGTCACAACATCATACCTCACCCTGTCCCGCTCAACCCGCTCATTGATCTCCTTAAAGAATTTCCGCGCACACTCGATTCTTGTAGCCTCAACAGCTCGCA
>TBL_comb47_HYPODRAFT_10001616_pt1 | contig 29029 bp, 23 predicted proteins | sample TroBogypolimnion_40_FD_10682 | JGI IMG/M metagenome (IMG submission 10682) | reverse complement strand
GTTGGTGTTCCCCCGCCATGGGGACCGGTCGGATTTAATTCAGTGCAGTATTACTACTTGCCCGCCGTGGAGGCATACTATGATGTACATGCATCCATGTTTATTTATTATGGAGGCGGACAATGGATACACAGGTCGCATCTTCCTGACCAGTACAGAAATTATGATCTGTTTGGCGGATACAAAGTAGTGATGAACGACTACCATGGCAACACACCGTACTCGCATTTTAAGGAACATAAATCGAAGTATGGAAGAGGTTACCATGGGTATGCACAAAGAACGATCGGTGAGAGACCCGGCGGGAATTACCCGGGAAACAAGGGGCACTCCAACGACCATGGCAATAACGGGAATAACCATGATAACGACAAAGGCGGAGGACATGGTCATGAGAATGACAATTCCCACGGCAATGATAAGGGCAGTCATCATGGCAACGATAATGGCAATTCCCATGGCAATGATCATGGTCATGATGGTGGAAATGGTAAGAAAAAATAATTATTAGCGTAGATGGCCAGATCAGTGATTTCATTAAGCCCGTATGTCCGGTAAAATCCGGGTCACCGGTATGTTTTTTCTACTGTTCTTCTTTTCAGTGGAACAATCCGGAGCGCAGTCTTCTGATGAAGTAAAGGTATTCCCTCCAGTGAAGTTTGACACGGCGTACATTGCGGATTACACCAATTTATTCACTACCCGGTTATTCCTGCTTTTCGAGAACGCTTCAATCTTAATCAATCCGGCAAATGACAAAATTTCAAAGATCGTTTACAGTCCCAATGTAAATGTAAGGATTGGAATTGCTGGTTTCTGGAAATGGTTCGGACTGGGATTGTCGATCGATAATCCCTTCTACAAAACGGATCGGGATGCTTATGGAAAAACCACAACGCTGGATTTGAGGGTTAATGCATTCGGAAGGTATCTTGCAGGGGAATTATTTTATCAGCAATTCAATGGATTTTATATCAGCTCTCCTGAGAAGGCCAATGACATTCACTATATCATTCCAGATATGCGGACGGCTTCATTTGGCTTGTCGGGTTACTGGATCTTGAATTCAAGAAAATTTTCGATCCGTGCAGCGTTCATTCAAAATGAGGTTCAAAAAAAGAGTGCCGGCAGTTTTGTGATCAGGCCTGTATTCCTCTACTATAGGATATCTTCTGACAATGGGATAATTCCTGATGGAATCATGAAGGAATACAACATACCCCACTCAAGTCTTATTAACAGCGGAAAGTTTTATTCGCTGGGGTTGTCACCCGGATATATTTACACGCTTGTGTTCCTGAAGCATTGTTATGTCACAGCAGCAGTGTTTCCGGGAATAGCCGAAGAGTACTCATCATTCAGAAATGCGGAGAATGGTTATGCGAGCTTTGATTTTAAATTTCAACTTGACGGACGGTTTGCCGTTGGATATAATTCAGGTAAATGGTTTTTGGGAGGATCTTTCCAGACCGGATTTAATGGTGTTCCTGATAAGATTAACAATTCATTGTTTAACTACAGTGTTGCGCAATTCCGGTTATGGGGCGGAACGAGGTTCGACATCTTCAGGAAAAAAAGAAAAACATAAAAGTCGTTTGATTTTATTGGACCAGGCAAATGTATCGGGGAAGGAGAATAAGAAGTATTTATTTTATCGTCCGAAAATGTTATAACATAAAATCATGTAACATTTATCTTAAATAATGTAACATTAACCGCCTTGCCGGAATGTATTTTTGCATCGGAACAACGTTGGATTATCATAGTCGTATTGATTGTTCCAGAATAGTAGTTTGTTTCATAGAACATTGACCTGCCTGCCGGCAGCGAGGGAATTAACCACACCTTGTCTGACGGCAGGCAGTGTTTTTTAGATCACTGAAATCATCATTAATAAAATACGAACTTCCGGTTGGTTGGAACAATGTCACTTTTAGTTAGAATTATGTAACTTTTCCTTTGAAATGGATTGTAAATTTGCAGGTACAGCGGACCTACACGTTACTGAAATAAACAAATGGTTTTCCGGATAACTTTTCTTCTTTTTCCTTTGATCTTCTTTTTCCTTCATTTGGAGGCCCAGGAAAAGCAGGATACGCTGACATCTCAGAAAATTGACAGCTTGTCGGACCGGCAGGTTGATACCCTTATGAAAAAAATGGATACGCTGATTATTACAAAGGAAGCTCAGAACATTACGCCTGGCAGTTCTTTCGGGAAAGCATATGCAATGTCTTACTGGACAGATACAAAAGCCATTCTTGCTGCTCCATTACATTTTAACACGGCAAAGATCATTACTCTATCGGCAGTAGCTGCAGGAACCATCGGGTTGATCCTGTGGGGAGATAAACCCATTCAACAATTTTTTTCCCGCAATCAATCCTTATTCATCACGAATACGTCATATTATTTTTTCAGTCCCCTGGGAAGTGGTGTCATCAGCATTCCGGCCATGGGTGTTTTTTATGCGTGCGGAGTGATCTGGAAGAATAAAAAAGCCAAAGAGACGGGTTTAAAAGGCCTGGAGGCCTATGTTATCACCGCCGTGTTCACCCAGGCCATCAAGCAGGTTGCACACCGTCACAGACCTTACCAGGACGATCCTCCGAACCCACATTTGTGGGAAGGGCCGTTCGACTGGGGCGGGGAATACGGACCGTTTGGTTATAATTCATTTCCTTCGGGTCATTCTTCGGCTATTTTTTCTGTTGCAACAGTTGTTGCTTTTGAATACTGGTCGACTAAATGGGTTCCTCTGGTCAGTTTTGGTTTGGCAGGATTCACGGCACTTTACCGGCTGGCAATGAATGATCACTGGGCATCGGATGTTTTGTTCGGCTCAGCTCTTGGTTTTGCAATCGGCAGTATGGTATATTTCAATGCGAATAAAAAGCTGCAGGTGATCCCGGTAAGCTCAGCAGGGATGGGCGCTACCATGATCTATCACTTCTGATGAAGGAAAATCAGACAGTCACAGTTCTTTCATTTCAGTTATAATATCCTCTTCTTTGTGAATCCTCCAGGTAGAACAGCAGGAAGATCTTCTGTTCTGTTTGTATTGAATGAACAACCGGCACTCCACGCTGGTGAAGGTCGTTATAATAAAGCTGTGTTTCTCCGCCAATGCTTATGTTTTTGTAAAGCCTTACGGTCAATCTCGGTTTCAGGATGTGGATGAAATTATTTCCGTTAACGCCTATGTATGTCCTCATCCAATAGAAATAATACCGCAGCGTAAGCGTGGCATATTTCCCCAGGTTAAATGTGCTTTCAAATTTCGTTTCCATACCACCTACAAAATTGTAATCCCTGACCTGGGTAGTATCGATGACGAATTTTGTACTGTTCCCTCCAAAAGGAACCAGTGCAATGTGGATGCTTGTATAAAGATTACTTGTCTTACTGACAGCCAGCTTTGAAATTACACCTGCACCAAAACCGATCGTGCCTAACTCGAACTTATTGTTATCCCAGTAATCCATATACTGAAAGCCGCCAACAAGTAATGCCAGTTTCCCCAATTGTTTGTTTCTCCCGAATAATATTGCATATCCAAGAATGTTATCCAGATATTTTCTTCCGACATTGACATTCAAATCAACACGAAGTTTAAAAAAATCAAACGGTTTCCTGTTCCGGAGTTCGAACGGGTTTCCATAATCAAATTGCGCATTGATCATTGCGCTGTATGTGCCTTTTTCACAGATGTTGTACTGGGTATCGTCGATCTTGTTTAATCCTGCGTATAATGAAATATTGGTCGGCTCTTTTTCATACACTTCTTTATTGGTTATCCTGAACGCTTTTCCCTGGATCAGCCGGTTGATTCCTCTCATTGGATCCACAAGTCCAGCAGCGATTTCACGGAACACCCTGTTGCCGCCACGTGTACGATCGTCGAGAATATTGGAGCTTAAGCGGTAGAGGATTTCACCAATAAATGATCCGTTGACCGGAGTGTAGATTATATCGTTGTAGGATGGACGGGTATTCTCTCCAAAATATTCCCAGAGCAAACTGCCTCCAACTGCAAAGCAAAATGACTGATAATAATTATAACCATTCGAACGCCCGGCATTATACGTAAGTGTTCCCGAATAGGGATGGCCGATAAAATTGACGCCGAAACGGTCATTGTCCCATTCCCAGCCTTGTGTTAAATTAACTTTCCATGTTTGAAACCCGGTACGGGCATAATCGGCGTTTAAAACAAACCTATCCAGTGACCATGTCAGAAAACATGTTCCCAGGACTTCAACAACGGGTATCCAGAGATGATATCTTTTATTGTATGCTGTATCGTCATCAAGCAGATCCCCGTATTTATTTTGTTTTGTGGTATCGACAAGTGCACTTTTGGCCGGCTCATTGCGGCCGGTTGAGTCTGACAGTTTCTCTACTTTTACTTGCTTGATCTTCTCGATCTGCTTTTCGCGTCCGCCTTTCCCCGGAACGATGGTATCGGTAGGGGCAACTTTTTTGGGATTCTGGCGTTTTACTTCCTGACCATAAAGAAAGGAAGACGAAAAAATTATTAAAGCAAGAAGTATAATTGGTTTCATTTTGTTTTATTCTTTTTATCAGTTGCTTTTTTTTGTTTGGCTTTTATTGCATCGAGGCTGTCCTTGGTTTTTTCCTCAGCTTTTGCCTTCTTGTTAAAATAGCCCTTTAACAGGAAATTATGTTTCGCGGCATTCATATTTTCGTCCAGACCCTTGCTGCTTCTTTTGATATTCACCATAGTCTGGCTGAAGTTCTCAGCAATGGTTGAATCCTGTATCAATTTGCCGATGGTTCCTTTCCCGCTGTTTACTTTGATCATTATCTCTGCCAGTTGGTCTGAAATTATAGCGGCATTGTCAGCCGTAACTTTCAGGCTTTCCATGATCGCATCTGTTTCAACCGGTTCTTTTGAAACAATTTTTTGTCCCTCTTTCACAAGGGGAGAATCAGTACTTCCTTGTGTGATGACCAAAATGCGGTCGCCGATAAGCCCTGAAGATCCGATTCCGGCTTCACAATCTGTCTTAATGAATTTCTGAACGCTTTTCTTAAGCAGCATATCTACTTTTACGGTTGAATCATTGATGATGATTATGTTATCAACAGTGCCAACATTGATTCCTGAAAACCGGATGTTGCTGCCAACCTGCAATCCGCTTACACTATAAAAAGTTGTCGTGAGTTTAAACACAGGATTGAACAGGTTCTTCTGCTTTCCTATAAAAAAAATGGCAATCACAAAAAGCAATAAACCTCCTGCAATAAAAAGGCCTAACCTTACTTTGAATTTTTGTGTGTGCGTTTCCATAATCCCGGGTGTTATCAATAATTCTCTTTACTCCTTATTTAAAAAATGCCTTGATCAAAGGATCTGCGGAATTCTCAAATTCCTCAAGCTTTCCTTCTTTATAAACCATGCCGTCATGCAGCATGATAACCCTGTTGGCAGTAGCCCTGGCGCATTCAATGTCGTGGGTGATGATGATGGAAGAGGTCTTATATTTTTTCTGAACCGCATTGATCAGTGAACTGATTTCATCTGATGTTACAGGGTCGAGACCGGTTGTAGGTTCATCATAAAGCATGATCAACGGATCGGCCACGATGGTTCTTGCAAGACTGATCCGCTTACGCATTCCGCCTGAAAGCTGTGACGGCATTTTATCAATGGCATCAGACAGGCCAACATTTTCCAGTGCCTCCTTGATTTTTCCTTCCCTCTCTTTTGGTGTCAACTCTTTCCTGATCCTGTGCAAAGGAAATTCCAGATTTTCTCTAACGGTCATGGAATCATACAATGCACCGCTCTGAAAAAGGAATCCAATTTTTTCTCTCATTTCACTAACTCTGGCTGCGTTCATTGTGTTCACATCTTCTCCCAGGACATTGATCGTTCCTTCGTCCTGGACCAGCAACCGAACAATGCATTTGATCAGGACTGATTTTCCGGATCCGGATTTTCCGAGTACCACAAGGTTCTCCCCTTTAAGAAGCTGAAGCGATACATCTTTCAGCACTTCCTGTTCCGAAAATCCTTTCCTGAGGTTATTTATTTCGAGGATCATAATAGGTCAGTTATCTGGACGGCAACCAGGTCCACGATGATCACAAGAAGGGAAGAAAGCACAACGGCTGAATTTGCAGCAATACCAACGCTTTCAGTACCCCTACCAGCAGTGAATCCTTTATAGCATCCAACCAGTCCTATCACTGACCCAAAGAAGAAGGTTTTTATGACGGCTGGCAGAAAATCAAGAAAATGAACATGACCGAATGCCTGTGTGAAAAACAGGACAAATGACACGTCACCTTTAATGTTTGCACCGGCCCAACTTCCGAGGATTCCCAGTGCATCAGCATACAATACAAGCAACGGGATCATTAGCGTGGCAGCCAAAACTCTTGTCACAACCAGGAACCTGATCGGGTTGGTGGAAGATACTTCCATAGCGTCGATCTGTTCGGTCACTCTCATTGAGCCCAGTTCGGCACCCATTCCTGAACCGATCTTTCCTGCACATATCAATGCAGTTATCACCGGCCCCATTTCCCTGATCAGGGAAATTGCAACCATTCCGGGAAGCATGGAAACAGCGCCAAAACTCACAAGGGCAGGTCGTGACTGGATGGTAAGAACAAGTCCCATGATGATCCCGGTTATGGAGATCAGGGGCAAGGTCTTGTACCCGATCTGGAAGCACTGACGCAGGAATTCCTTGAATTCAAAGTCCCTGGAGAATGTCTCTTTGAACGTTTGTGCAAGGAAAATAAAAACGTTGGCGATCTCAGAAAAAAAACTGTTTGCCTTTTTTCTCATTCCAGTTTCCTTTCAATTCGGTTATGTTTCTCATTTTATATTATTTTAAATAATCATTTGATTAATCAAATGATTGGCGGAAAAATTTTGGCCGGATTTTTATGAATTGTATTAAAGTATTCTTTAACAAAAGCATGCTGCTGGTTTTCTGTCATCTTATCAGTTTGCCTTGTTTCAATTTTAATTTTTGCAAAATGAGGGTCTGATCGCAATGTGTTCAGCAATTCTGCTTTTGCGTCAGTCGGGCCAAAGATGATCACGTTCTCATAATTTTTTATCTCCGCCCCGAGTTCCTTATAATATTCGGATTGCAGGTGTTGCTCTTTGTTATGCATCTGGCTATCACCCTTCACCATGCTGTTCTCTTTCTCCTGCTGGGTGAATTTTGATTCAATGACTTTTATTGACATCGGATCTGTTGCAGGATCCATCAGGTTGGCATTTGAATGATCCATCCAGATGCCTAATTGCTTTGTGACCGGCATAATATTCAGAATTAATCGTAACAGAATTATTACACTGCAAAGGTGATCACCTTTGCATGGGAAAGTGTTACACAACTCTTACATTATGTTACATCATTCACACAATCCGTGAGAGGACAAAGACTTGTTTTGGGAATAATAATGAATGCGAAATGAGAAAAATTAGAACTTAACCTTCCTGTAAAAGATGTTTTTGGTAATTTCTGCGGCTGCTATATACCCAATAACGATAAGCATTAGCAGCAAGTAAGTTGTTATTGAGAGGGGTGTAAACCCGAAGATCATTCCCAGTGGGGTAACCGGGAAAATTAATGTGAGCAACACAATTGAGATTGTTGCAATGAAAAGATACTTACCAGGTTTGCTCCTGAAGAAAGGTTTCCTGCTCCGGATTACAAGCACAATAATGGATGCAGAAATTACAGACTCGACGAACCATCCTGTTCTGAATTGTCCCTCATTGGCACGAAGGAGAATCAGGAGCAACCCGAAAGTAAGGTAATCGAACACGGAGCTGACAAGTCCAAATGTGATCATGAACTTACGGATAGCCTTGATATCCCAGCGACGTGGATAGTTGATCATTTCCTCATCCACCCTGTCGGTAGCAATGGTCATCTCAGGGAAATCAGTAAGCAGGTTTGTCAATAGGATTTGCTTTGGAAGCAGCGGCAGAAACGGAATGAAAAGCGAGATGCCTGCCATGCTGAACATGTTCCCGAAATTTGCGCTTGTTGCCATAAACACGTACTTTAGCGTGTTCGCAAAAGTTGTTCTTCCTTCAATCACACCTTCAACAAGAACGCCAAGATCTTTTTCAAGCAACACGATATCGGCTGCATCCTTGGCGACATCGGCAGCCGTATCAACAGAGATACCCACATCTGCTGCGTGAAGGGCTGATGCATCATTGATGCCATCGCCCATGTATCCCACGACATTCCCGGCTTTCCGCATGGCAATGATGATCCGCTCTTTCTGATTGGGTTCTATTTCGGCAAAGACATTCACTTCGCCGACTTTCCGCAGCAAGGCACCATCACTCATCTGACGAAGTTCCGGCCCGGAAAGGATTTTTGTATTTGACAATCCCATCTTTTTACTCAGGCTGGCCGCAACCAGATGATTATCTCCTGTGATGATTTTGAGTGAAACACCAAGTTTCTTAAGCCTTTTAATGGTGTCACTGATATTTGCCTTCGGCGGGTCAAAGAGTGTTAGAAATCCTAAAAAAGTCATTCCGGCCTCATCCGTCTTCCTGATCAAGGAATCCGATTCCATCTTTTTATATGCAATACCCAGTGTGCGGAATCCCTGGTTGCTGAATTCGGCAAAATGCTGCTGAATCTGATCCTGGCAAGATTTTATATCAGTTGTTTTTCCTTCTGCAGTTTCTGCGGAAGTGCAAACATCCAAAATGTTAGCCAGTGCACCTTTTGTAATGATAACATGGGAGTCCCCATGCTTAACGAGGATACTCAACCGTTTTCGAAGGAAATCGTACGGAATTTCATCGTATTTACTATATCCTGAAGTGTTTGGTTTGCCATAGCCGAGGATGGCTTTATCAATAGGATTGGTAAATCCCGTTTCATAAAACGCATTGAGATACGCATACAACAACACTTTTTCACTTTCTTCGCCATTCACATTAAGGGCCGACTTTACTTGAACCGTTCCTTCCGTAAGGGTGCCGGTTTTGTCAGAGCAGATAATATTCATACTGCCGAAATTCTCAATGGAAGCAAGTCGTTTTACAATGACTTTTTTTGCAGCCATCTTTTTTGCGCCATGGGCAAGGTTGATGCTGATAATTGCCGGTAACAACTGGGGCGTCAACCCTACGGCCAATGCCAGCGAGAAGAGGAAGGAATCCAGGACAGGCCTGTGCAGGTAAACATTGATTGCAAAAATGATGACCACCAGGATAATTGTCACTTCTCCGAGGAAGTATCCGAACTTGCGGATCCCTCGTTCAAATTCTGTTTCCGGCGCTTTGAGCTTCAGCCTTTCCGAAACTTTGCCGAATTCAGTTTCCTTTCCGGTCAGGATAATGAGAGCTTTTGCATTGCCGCTGACAACATGCGTTCCCATCCAGACGGCATTTGTTCGTTGTGCAAGAGCTGTTCCAGGTGGTAATACGGCAACGGCTTTTTCGACAGGGTATGTTTCGCCGGTCAGCATTGCTTCATCAACAAAAAGATCTTTTGATTCAATAAGGAGACTGTCCCCCGGAACAACATCACCGGCATTAAGGATAACAATATCTCCCGGGACAATATTTTCTATTGCAATTTCCTGCTCTTTACCGTCACGCAATACAGCCGCTGTGATGCGCACGATGGCAAGGAGTTTTTCAACCGCGCTGGATGCACCGTGTTCCTGCCAGAAACCAAGAAGACCACTGATGACCACAATTGTCAGGATGATCGAAGCATCAGCAAAGTTGTGCAGGAACAACGACAGTCCGGTTGCCAGTAAAAGTATCAGGATGATCGGACTTTTGAACTGGGAAACAAGAAGCGTAAATGTGTCCGAGCGCTTCACCGGTTTCAGCCGGTTTACGCCATAGTTGTTGAGGCGTTTTTTTGCTTCACCGGATGTGAGACCTTCAGTCGTTACTTCCAGATTCTTTAGTAATTCCGGAGAAGGTGTGCTCCAGAATTGCTGTAAGATCTTATCTGTCGGTGCCTGCATTGATCCTCGGTCTTGTACAAACTAAAAAGAATCATACTGATTACTTCCTGCTTGGCGGATAATCGGTATATCCTTTCTGATCCGCAGAATAAAACAGATCCATGTGAAGATCCTTTGCTAACGGCCAATCGTTCTTCAACCGATCAACCAGGTCGGGGTTATTAATAAACGGACGTCCGAATGCTACAAGGTCTCCCAGTCCGTTTTGAATATCGGTGTCAGCACGTTGCAGGTCGTATCCACCTGCGAGGATTATCGTATTCTTAAAATTATTCCGGATAATTTTTTTCATTTCCAGGGGAACAATCGGGGCACCCATGGCAGAATGATCAACTACATGGATGTCTGCAATCCCGATATCATTCAGCTTTTCCGAAAGGTATTTATAAGTATCTTCAATTCCGGGATAATGCGGCATATCGCTGGCCACGCCATAAGGCGACAAACGAATCCCTGTGATGTCTTTCCCGATGGCGGCAGCCACTTCAAACACGACTTCAATGACAAACCTGCAACGGTTTTCAATGCTTCCGCCATACTTGTCCTTGCGGATATTACTGACCGGGGAGAGGAATTGCTCAAGGAGATACCCGTTGGCGCCGTGCAGTTCAACACCATCAAACCCTGCTTCAATGCCGTTTTTTGCAGCAGAAACAAATTCAGCTTTTGTATTTATTATGTCGTCAGCAGTCATTTCGTTCGGAACCGGAAAATCCTGCATTTGTGCTGAATCAGTCCACATCTGTCCTGAAGCTTTTATTGCTGAAGGTGCCAATATCTGAGAACCTTCTGGCATATTGAGCGGGTGGCTTATCCTTCCGGAATGCATCAGTTGAAGAAATATTTTTCCACCTGCTTTATGTACAGCAGTTGTGGTCAGTTTCCATCCATCTGTTTGTTGTTTGTTAAAAATGCCCGGGATCCTGGCATATCCCAGCCCGTTCGGTGACGGAGATGTTCCTTCAGTAATGATTAACCCGGCGCCTGACCGTTGCGTGTAGTATTCCGCCATCAGCTCGTTGGGAATGTTACCGATAGCCCTGCATCTGGTCATGGGAGCCATGACTATCCGATTTTTCAGTTCAACTGTTCCACATTTCCAAGGAGTGAATAATTCTGAATTTTTCATGAGTTGAATTTATTACGTAACGTTAATTGATTTTTTCAGGTATGGATTTAATCTTCGTCAAGATTGCAATGATCATCACCGCCAAGGCTGTAAAAACTATTCTCTTCATCTTCACTCACGATCATTTCCATCTGATCTTCAAACCCGGATCCCGGTCCATCCAGATCGCCGCCGGATTTATCGTCATTGAAATCTTTTTCATTGGCAGACCCTTCATTGCAACACTCGTTGATTTTTTTTCTCTTCGAAAGCTCTTCAGGGTCAATGTCCTTTTGTTCCCGGAACTTCCTGTAAATATCTTCACTTGCTGGATATTGGAGATATCCCTGCAGTTCCATTTTCTTTGATCCGAACTTATGCCTGCCCGGAGCAGCTGTATTATCCATCTTTGTTTTCATGATTGAAAAGCTTTTTCATACAGCTAAAATATTACCCCATCGCCGGAAATGTGTTATATAACTCTTATAAAAAGTTACATAATTCACGGGTTTTTTGCTATGATTCGGGGGATGGATTAATGCCGGAAAAGAAAAGAACCCGGTGACTGTATGAAAACGCTACTTCCTGAATTTGGAAATATCAAATGCCGACAGAAGACAATTTCCGTCATCCCCGGTAATAACACCATCCATATATACATAGCACAATGGATTATCATCGTACCCCAGCATTAGCTCGCAAACCTCCTTGGCATTTGATTTATAAATTTTTTCAAGAAAAAAGTTGAATATTGGCCTGGACAAGTCGGAAACGAATAACTTAAAAGTACTGCCGATCAGGCTAAATCGTTTGTCGCCAAGCATTTCTGCCCCGGTGAAATTTAAATCGAGGATATTACCCTCCGAATTCAGTGTAAAATAGCCCGTTGGAGCAAAATCATACAGCATTGTAAATTTTTTCAAGGCTCTTTCCGCTGTTTCCCAGGCCTCCCTCAGCTCTTCATTCTGCATCTCAAGTTCTATCTGGTGAACCTGCAATTCGTGAAGGAGTTTTCGTGCATCCGCATCTTCTGCAAGAATTTGCTTTTTCTTTTGTTTTATCTTCAGCATTTTTTCAGCTTCTTTCCTCCGTAACCGGGCTTCAGACAGATCCTTTTCTTTTTCGTTCATGGGTTGAGAGTTAAACAGATTGAAAGCATTTCTTTACAGAACTTAATCGTCATGTTTCTTGTGCTTACCTTTCCTGTAAAAGTAGCACTTATTAAAGGACAAAAACCAAACATCCTATAAAAGAGTATCAGAATGTTCACGTGATGGAAAAAACAAAAATACTACAATGGCAATAGTAATGATGATCGGTTTTTTCATAATGGTGGTTTTAATGGTGTAAAACTTTCTCCGTCACGCATACCATGACGATATCCTCAAGTCATTTTCTGCTGTGTGATGCCATTACGATAATGTCAGCCTTTCTCGTTCTTGCGGGCCTGAGAATGGATTCGGCAAAGCCACCGTCTTCAACCTGCGTCTCAATCGTATCATCACACGGGTTCCCATGCTCCTGGCTAATGAAAAACCAGCATCGGCAGCGTTTGGAGTAGTCTCATCATAATCAAGTGCAATCAAAACTCTTTCAAATTTTTTCGTTTTCATGGTATTTGATTTTTTAATTTTTCGTTAAATCCTTTCAGCAAAACTTCATATTATGTATGCTGTACTATTGGGGTCCGGGATTTTATTTTCATGGTTGTATCTCGCTACAGTGCATCGTGCCATCAGGTAACTCACTGTGGATTCTGCGCCCTGGTTGAGGTTTATATTGAATTCTTCGAGTCCGTCATAGCATCCGCCGGTACAAGGGTTGTAAATGATCTGGTGCAAACGGTTGCTTCCCAGGAACCAGTTGAAAGCTGTCTCCATTTTTATGCGATAGTCTTCATCCTGAAATTCATCGAAAAAAGCACTTAATGTCATGATGGTGTAAGCAACATCAATGGGCTGTTCACCAAAGTGCCCCTTTTCCTCTCCTTTTTGCAACCAGTGTTTGTTCGAAATTACTTCAATGCCATTCTCATTATAGATCTGCGAGAGCAGAAAATCAAAGGAAGAAACGGCAATCTCCTTGTAAACGGTATCATCAGTTATTTTCCATGCGTATAAAAGTGCTTCTGGTATTATGCTGTTGGCGTATGTTAGATAGCTTTCAAACCATTTCCAATCTTCACGTGATTCGTGCCTGTACATCTGAACCAGCCGATCCGCAAATGTCTTCAACAGGTTGATGTACTCAGGCGTGCTTATGGTATTGATGAAATAATACAATCCTTTAATTGCAAAAGCCATTGACCGTGTTGAATGAATTTTCTCCAGATGCTTAACGGTGTTGTTGAAGATTGTTTTTGCTTTTGAGATGATCTCCCATGGCAGCAATTCTGTTAATGAAACCACATATCCCAGTGCCCATACTGTTCTCCCGTTTGCATCATCCAGGTTGGATGTCTTATTCTGACTGGTAAAATTGTTATCGCAGTCAAGGTAATTCAGGAATTGGCCGGAAGGTTGCTGACAACGCTTGATGAAACTGAGATATTTTTTGATATAATACAGGCTCTCTTTATCGCCTGTCTCTTTGTAATACATGCACATCGCAACGAGCGCCCGAGCATTATCGTCCAGCGTATAGCCGGAACTGATATCCGGTTGATTGATTTTTGCAAACTGGATAATCCCTGTGCTTGTCGTCATTTTTTTGATATGGCTCAGATCAATGACAGGCAGGTTGTATCTCAGTGTAATATGATCCTCGGCTATCTTCTCAAACAGGCGCGCATGTGAAACTGCTGAATTTTCCCACGTGCTGAACACAATTTTCTGTAGCGTGTTCGTACTGATACTTTTCCGCAAGGGCTCATCATTTAATAACCGGATCACTGCATCCCCAAGCTGTTGCGAATTTTGAAAATCAAAAATGATCCCCGTGTCGCCTGTCAGGAGTTCTTTTGCATGAGGGATTGGTGTTGAAATGATCGGGCATGCGCAACTCATGGCATAGGCGAATGTTCCGCTGACAGCCTGGTTCGGGTCGTTGGTTGTAAACAGGTAGATGTCGGTAAGCTGCAAATATTCGAGAAGATCATCCAGCGGCAGGTATTTGTTGATAAAGAGCACATGATCCTGAAGTGAATTCCTGATTACGGTTTCTTCAAGCATTTCGCGGTACTTTTCTCCTTCATGCTTTACTACTTCGGGATGTGTCTTCCCGATGACAAGAAATACGACATTCGGACTTTGCTTAATGATGGCGGGCAGGGCTTCCAGCGTGGTTTCAATGCTTTTACCAGAGCTGAGCAAACCAAATGTTGAAAGGACTTTTCTTCCGTTGAGGCCATATTTTTCCTTAAGGAACTTTTTACTTATATGTGGAACGAGATGCGTCCCATGGGCAATTACAGATATTTTCTCCCCCGGCAGATTGTAATCGGTTGTTAAAATCCCTTTTGAAGTGTGGGTCATCACAATGATTGATTCGCAGCAGGCTGCTATGTTTGTAATCTTCCGTTTCAGCTTATCAGCAGGATGTGGTAATACGGTATGAAAAACAATGACAACCGGTTTGGTAAGCTCAGACAGGAACAACAGGAATGGTCTTTCCTGTTTCTTAAAAAATCCGAATTCATGCTGAATCAGTACAATTTTGATGCGGCTATCATTATTTATTTTTGAAGAGAGGTTCCTGTATCCTTCAGCAATCGAAGTTTTGAGAACATATTTCACAACCTCAGGATAGGAATAATCAGTTTCATCCGACTCCAGCGCGCAAATTTTTATGGATAACGAATTGCTGAATTTATTGCTTAGCGACGTGATCAGGTCCTGAGAATATGTTGCGATCCCGCATTCCCTTGGAGGAAATGATGAAACGACAAGGATCTCAGGTTTATCCGTGCTATAATCTCTCAATAACAGGTGTTCTGGCTTTTTAAGGGATATTTGAGTATATCCTTGATTTAACAGGAAAAAATTCTCTTTCTGCAGATCTGTTTGTTCTTCAAACTGACCGGCAATGCAACTATTTTTCATTGCTGATGGTATAAGTTAATAACTCTTCAATTAAGGCTGATAAGCTCAAAGATGCACAGGCAATCCGTTCATCGGCCGCACCGTAATAAATGTACAGTGTGTCCCCGAAAAGCGCCGTTCCGGTTGGGAAAACAACATTGTTCACATCGCCTTTCAACTCCCATTCATACTCCGGTGAGAAAAGCGCAAAAGGTAATCTTGCAATAACCCTGGAGGGATTTTCCAGGTCCAGTAATGCTGCAGCACAGGCTGAATACACCAGCCCTTTCTTGGTCTCTTCTACTCCATGGTAGATTAACAGCCAGCCATTTTTTGTTTCAATCGGCGGGCATCCGCTTCCTATGTAACATGATTCGTGGCTGTAAACAGGATCAAGCACAATATGATCCTGGAAGTTGTGGAAATATTCCTGCCAGAATTCGTGTGTAAGATCTTTTAAATTTTTTACAGACACCAGTTGAATTCCTGGTCTGATCCTGTGAAGAAAAACGAGGTCTCCCTTTATCCTCCGGGGGAAAAAGACCACATTTTTATCCCACAAAAGCATCTTTTTATCAGGATCTGCCTCCTGGAAATAAAATTTCTGGTTGCGGTAGTAATTTTCATTCACTTTTCCTGCAGTTTCTGCCAGAAATACAAATTCAGCATACGTGATGGGCGGCACAATGGGGCCCTGCTTTACAAAGGTTACGAGGTCTTTTGATGTTGCCAGTGCCCCAAGTGCATTTGTTCCGTCATAAGCGGTATAAGTCATGTAATACAGGTCATCAATCTTTACTATCCGTGGATCTTCAACTCCATGGGATTCATAATCCGATTCGGGCACCATAAAAGGCTTAGTCCAACGCTCAGAAATTGTCAGCGGACCATCCAGCCTGCAATAGCCAATCGTTGAATAATTTCCGTTCCTGACCGCCCGGTAAAACAGGTGAACGCAATCGCCTTCCCGGATTGCCGCCGGATTCAGGACACCCTGGTTTTCAAATTCCAGATCGGTTTTCTCCAGGATGATACCTTCTTTTTTTACTTTGATCATTTGGGTTTAGTTTTTCCTTTAGTGAATATTGGTTTGATTGATAGCAGCGGGGGCATGGTATCTCCCAATAAAAATCCCCATGGCTTCAGCGGTTCAATATGATCAAAGATTAATTTTACAATGGCAAGGAGCGGGATAGAAAGAAACATGCCCGGGATGCCCCACAATGCATTCCCGGCAAGGACTACGATGATCGAAAACAGCATATTGATTTTTACTTTTGAGGCAACAATTTTAGGAATGATGTAGTGGTTGTCAATCAATTGAATGAAATAGTAGCTGGCCAGCACATAGACAGCAAACCAGGCCGTTGATTTTGTCGCTATGGCAATCATCATTGGCAATGCCACTGCAATGATTCCTCCGATATACGGAATGACATTCAGCATGGCACCGATAATTCCAAGGAGAATTGCATAATCAATTCCAAGTGCCAAAAGCGCTATGGAATTTAATGCAGCCACAATGACAAATTCAATGATCAGCCCGATAAGATAGCGCTGGATCACTGTTTTTGTCTGGGTGACAATTTCGCTGACCTGTTCCTGTTTGGTTTTATTAAACAGCCTGCGGATAAAATCTATCAATAACGGGTGATAAAATAATATCATAAAAATATAAACGGGAATCAAAAATAATATCACCAACCCATTGCCAAAAGAGAGGATTGTTTGGCCGATCGCCAAACTGCTGGTATTGACGAGTTCGTTTTTGCTCTTCAGGATCCATTCATTGATTTTATGCTGGTTGATATCAAAATAACCCGAAGCCCAGGTGATGGTTTGATTTATGATTGCCGTAAACCTGTCTACAAGGGCTGGCCAGGATTCGCTGAATTTGCTGGCCTGTGAAAACAAGAAAGCGCCAAATGCAACAAAGACCAGGATGATCAGCAACAAGGTCAGGAAAATTGCAATCACCCTGTTAACATGGTTTCGAACAAAAAAATTAACAACTGGATGAAGAACAATGGCAACGATGGTTGCGAAGACGAGCGGAACGATGATGCGCTGGGCGATATACAAGATGGTCAGGAAGGCAAACAACCCGATGAACAGGATGGTTGCCTTCACATAAAACGGATATTTATATTCTGTGACTGACACTGCTTTGTGAATTATTTTAATTGGTAGAATGATGGTAATAAAGATCGGTAAAGGACACAGTGTGCCGCCCCGGTCAATAATTCCAATGCATGACAGGATGAGTGCCTAAAGGACTTTTCTCCCCTGGATTACCCTGATCAGGATAGCAATGACAGCAATGACAAGGAGTATATGAATTAACCCTCCTGCACTGAAGGCAAAAAATCCGACAAGCCATGCAATAATCATGATTACTGCGATGATATAAAGTAAGTTTCCCATGACAATGATTTTTGATTTATGATTATTACTTTTTTGAATTGTGTTTTCTCCGGAATGATTCCTCAGTAACTAGGCAAACAAAAGGTCGGACAGAAGCATTATTTTCTTCCTGTCCAGAAATCCCGGAAGGCTTTTCCATGTGCTTCCATATCATGGTTGAACTTGTTTCTGAACTTGTTCCAGTTATCTCTTCTCGTGTCGTTAAATTCGGCAAGGTGCCTTCTCATATCCCTGTTTTGCTGTTCCATGACCGCAAGCCGTTGTTCGTAGATGACTTTGTCATCATTGTTCTGTCTTGCAATTTTAGCCCGCAGATCAACCATGTCTTTTTCCTGGACATCGATTCTTGCTTCTGCTTCTTTTTTAAATTGGATGACAGAATCCTTTATAGCCTGGTTAAATGCCTGCTTAGCTTCATCTGCCTTGCCCTGTGCTTCATTCACTTTTGCCTGTGCTTCTTCAACTTTGCTGGCTGATGATTGACAACCGGTGATCATAGTTCCTGCCATAACGATGGTTATTGCAAGAGAAAAAATTGTTTTTTTCATTCGTTAGATGTTGTTAGCGATGGTTAGATTTGATTAACGCAATCAGGATGGATTTAATCTCCATGTACAATTCTGAAAACAGAACGATACTGGTTCTGTTGAAAGGGAATAAAAATCCACAACAAAGGTCAGACCCTTTGTCATTGGAAGTGTTACAAAACTTTGGAAAAAAGTTACATCATTCAGAGACTCTCCAGAGTGATGCGTCGCTTGTGCTTGAGGTTCTTAAAATGGGAAGGAGTAAGACCTGTCATTTTCTTGAATTGATTTGACAGGTGGGACACACTGCTATAATGAAGCCTGTATGCAATTTCGGTCAGGCTGAGTTCGTCATACACGAGCAGTTCTTTGACTTTTTCAATTTTATGGGCAAGGAAAAAATTCTCGATGGTTATGCCTTTAACTTCAGAGAAAATATTCGCAAGGAAAGAGTAGCTGTGGTTGAGTTTCTCGCTCAGGTATTCAGATAGGTTAACTTTGATCTGGTCGTCATTGTAATGAACCAGTTCTATGATGATCGTTTTTATTTTTTCAACCAGGATACTTCTTTGATCATCCATTAATTCCAGGCCGGTCTTTCTGAGCGCAAGATCCAATGTTGCTAATTGCTCGGGTGATAAATCTTCCAGCGTTTCAACTTCACCCAACTCCACGGTCGTAAAATGCAACCCGAGTTTTTTAAGTTCGGATTTCACGACCATCTTGCACCGGATGGTCACCATGTATTTGATAAAGAGTTTCAGGTTACAATGAATTTATTTCTTACGAGAAAGGAAAAAAACAAATATACATCAAAATTTCAGGCAATTCAAATTCATTCCATTCTCGTGGCTATGCGCAATATGTCAACGATGATCGGGGACAAATAGTGGTTTTAGTGTCCCTCCCGGAAGGGAGGCAAACCTCATCTCACTGAATCGCTCTTCGTGCTTTCAAAATGTATTTTGCCGTATCGAGCGGGCTGATGCCTCTGTACGGGCGGATTACGCCCTGTTCGTCTGAACACTCCCGGTACCTTGAAAAGTGAGTGGATATCCTGGCTTTGCCTCCTGACCTGGAACTCAGTTTCACAGGGAAATCTAGCGAAGTTGCCAACGGCATAATCCCCCTTAAAATGAACCGGCCATTATCCATCTCGGGGCTTTCGAAGGATCCCCGTATGCGGGTTATGTCGCTTGTGACAACGCCAAGCAGATCTTCCGGTGCATTGATCTGAAAACGGATCATGGGTTCCAGAAGCGTAGTACCTGAGTTGACGAGTCCGTCCATGATTCCCATCGGAGTTGCAACGACGAAATCACCGGCCCGTGAATGAACGGGATGGTCTTCCCCTTCGGTCAGGGTGATCTTCAGATCCGTTACTTCCCAGCCTTTGATCCCTTGCTTAAGTGCACTTTTGATGGTTCGCTCCACTTCATTCTGGTATTTCTGCTGGATATCATTTACCGGGACCACACTTTTATAAACAACCCCGCTGCCTCTTTCTCCAGGTTCGATGCGGAATTTCATGATTGCCCAGCAGGGCTTGGGCATCCAGTAACGGACAAAGCCTTCGCTTGCAGAAGATGGCGTTTCCTGGTATATGACAGTCGGGTTTTCAAATTTCGCTTCAATGCAAAAACGGTCTGCCAGGATGCGCTCCAGTACTTCCATCTGGATCCAGCCCATGATCCTGACAAGCAATTCCGATTCTTCGCGAAGCCATTCGAATTCAAGTGAAGGATCTTCGGCGGCCAGTTCCTGCATGGCTTCAGCAAGAGCAGGATAATCCTTTTGATTGACGGCCCTGATCTGTACAATAAGCAACGGGATCCGCAACTTCACCTCAGCAGGAATACTTTCATGTCCGGTTCCAAGCAAATCTCCCACACTGGCACTGCCAAGTCCGCTGATCCCGGCAATATCACCTGCTTCAACAATTCCAATATCCTCGAACCGTCCGGGAAAGATCCTGCGCACCTGGGTAACTTTTTCTTCAACCTGTTTTGTTGCGTTAAAAACGACCTCCCTGTTGGTTATCGTTCCATTGAATAACCTGACATAGGCGATTTTTCCCATGATCTTGTCATGACCGATTCCATAAACCAGCGCGGAAAGTGGCTTCCCGGGATCACCGCCGGGTGGTGGAAAATAGTTGACCACGGCATTCAGCAACGCTTCCATTCCAAGCCCCATTTTTGCAGCACCGAATAAAAGCGGAAAAACTTCACACGACCGGACCAGATGGATCAATTGCTTATCGAGTTCATGAAAAGAGAGTTTTTCTCCTTCAAGGTATTTGTTCAACAATCCTTCGTCCGTTGCAACAATTTGCTCGACCAGGTGTTCCTGCATGAATTCTGAACTCCAGAGATCACTGATGCCGGCATCATTGCCGCCTTCCCGTGAGGACTCCTGAAGTGAGAGGGGTTTTACCTTTAATTCTTTTTCGATAGACCGGATGACAGATTCAGAATCGGCACCAACCCTGTCGATCTTATTGATGAATAACAGCACAGGAATATGACGCTGCCGCAGGGCAGCCCAGAGTGTTTCTGTGTGCGCCTGGATGCCTTCAACGGCGGAAATCACCAGGATGACGCCATCGGGGATACGCATAATCCGCTCAACATCTGCGGAAAAATCCACATGACCGGGAGTGTCTGCCAGGTTGATCCGGGTTTGATCCCATTGAAATGAAGTATGGGCCGAGCGCACGGAAATACCCCGTTCACGTTCAACCGGGAGATTGTCAGTCTGCGATGTACCCTGATCCACATTCCCGGGTTTTTTTATTTGTCCCCCAAGAAACAGGAATTGCTCGGTAATAGTGGTCTTCCCTGCATCAGCATGAGCCATGATGGCGATGTTACGAATGGAGTTCTTCATCGTATTACCAGATAATCAAGCGCGAACGCAAGAATGGTCCCGGCGAGGTAACAAAGCAGATCAGTCCATACAAAGGTATTCCCGAGTATCAGTGCGCCCACAACCGTACTCCGGATGGCATTGATCCATCCTGCCTGGTACAGCTGGCTTACCTCTACCAGGACCGAAAGGCCAAGGCACACAACGGCATTCCATACGGCTGACTTATCCGGAAAAAATATCCGGATAACATAATAAAGCGCAAACGACCAGAGGGCATCACCGGCATATTCCACAATAAAATGGGGCAACTGACCCGGAAATCTGCGCGATAGTACCCCAAGTATTCCGGCCATGATTGCCAGGAGGAGAGAAGTTGCACGCTGAAGGGAAATCCTCATATTATATTTACTTTTAACGGCGTCGGTACAGGGTGAAATTTCTTTCAATGTTATAAAAAAAACAAACCAAAAATTATATAATTTTAAAGAGTATTTAAAATGTTGAATAATTCCGGCAGAAAATGCACTTGCTGCTAGTACGGGTTTCTTCATACTATCCACAATGGTTTCTGTAAAGGATACAATAGTTATCTTTGCAGAAGTTTTATTTTCGAATCATAATGCCGGTCATTTATTATTCATCCTGGAAGGGTTAAAGAGTTATAAAAGCTGTATTAATCCTCTGCAATTATAACCTGGTAAATATGGAAACAAATTTTCAGAAAAGATCAATTTCTGCAGAGGCAGCAAAGCAAATGCTTATCGCTGCAGAGCAAAAAGCATCGGAGATAGGGATCAATATCTCGGTTTATATTGTTGATGAGAGTGCAACAATTAAAGCTTTCAGCCGGATGGACAAGGCCAAGCTTGTCACTATTGATGCTGCGCGGAAGAAAGCTGTTACGGCCGTCGGATATGCGATGCGTACCGGTGAACCATGGTATAAACACATCAAGGATGATCCAATTTTGTTTAATGGCGTTCAGCAATTTGAGGATTTTATCCTTCTTGGCGGCGGCATCCCGATCATGATTGATGGTAACCTTTGCGGTGCCATCGGGATCAGCGGAGGTCATTACAAACAGGACGAGCAATGTGCTGAAGCAGCACTGGCGATCGTATAAAAAAAGGACACTTCATGAATTTTGACAAGATCATACCGGTTCTTGATATCCTGAATAAATTTGCGGGTCGTTCAACAGAGATCCGTGACATCAGCGAATTGGCGCACGAGGTCGAACACGTTCTGGAACAAGTGATCGGAATGGAATACAATGGATTATTCCTTTTTGATTTTGTAGATAAAAAACTGAAGCTCTATTATGCGAAAGGCTTTACTGAAGAGGAAAAAATTGAAGCAGAGAGAACCGCCATGGACCGTCACCCCGGGTATGTTTATAAAACCGGGAGGATGTTGTATGTTCCGGATATAGAAGGAAATAACCCTCCGATGAGCATTGACAGCATCCGGAGTTTCAGGATAAGAACACGGCTCAGTATTCCTGTTTTCAACGGGTCGAATGTGGTAGGTGTATTCAGTATAGCAAGTCCTGAAACAAATAAATTCAGTGTCGAGCAAATTGCCGTCTTCACTTTCATCGGGAACCTTGCAGGATCAATCTATGGCCACATCCTCAACCGGAACGAGCTTCAGAAACTGGCGTTAATAACCAGTCATTCGGATAATGCAATCCTTATCACCGACAAGCACGGCAGGGCAGATGTTGTCAATGAAGCATTTGAAAAAACTACCGGATTTACGGTTGACGAGATCAGGGGAACGAAGATCTTTGAGAGAATCCTGGGACCTGATAAAAACAACGCGATTGCTGCAAAGATCAGCCGGGCCATGAAAGGGAAAAAGCCGCTTGAGATGAATGTTGAGCTTTGCACTAAATCAGGAAATCCCTATTGGGCCTGGCTTCAGATTCAGCCTGTATTCAACGAATCCGGAGAGATCACTCAGTTTATTTCCATTCACCGGGACATCTCACAGCGGAAAAAAATTGAAGATGCCCTCAAGGATAATGTAAAACAGACACGACTGATCATTTCTACTGCGCTTGATGCGTATATCCTGATCAACGCGAAAGGAGTTGTGATCAGGTGGAATAAACAGGCGGAGAAGATGTTTGGGTATTCATCGAAAGAAGCGGTAAACAAAAAAATCTTCGACCTGATCATCCCGGATCTGGAAAAAGAATCGCACGTCCTTGCCTTGAAAAATTTTCAGAAACACAATACCAGTGCCTTCATCAATAAGAGGATCGAAATCACCGCGCAGCGAAAAAACGGGGAACACTTCCTGGTCGAACTTGCCGTAAACCCACTAAAAATCAGGAATATCAACTTCTTCAGTGCATTTATCAAAGACATTTCCGAACAAAAAAAATCCCAGTACGAGCTTGAATCAAGCACTTCCCGGATCAGCACGCTGATGCGCAACCTGCACACAGGAATCCTGGTTGAGAATGAATTCAGGAAAGTTGTTCTGGTCAATAAGGAATTTTGTCACCTGTTCAACATCCCTGCTGATCCGGAACAACTGGTTGGCATAGATTGTGTTTCTGCACTTGACCAGTCAAAGTACATGTTTAAGGATCCGGATCAATTCATCACCCAGATCGATACCCTGTTGACAAAGCAACACCAGTTCGTCGAAGAAGAACTGGATCTTGCCGATGGCAGGGTCTTCGAGCGTGATTACCTGCCGATATTTTCCGGAGATAAATTTCTTGGGAACCTCTGGCGGTACTCTGACATCACACCCCGGAAAAAAGCCGAGAATGAACTTAAAAATGCACGCCAGGAAGCGATTTCAGCCAGCATTGCAAAGAGCCAGTTCCTGGCAAACATGAGTCATGAGATCCGAACCCCGCTTAATGCCATATACGGCCTGACACGGTTACTCGAAGATACCCAGGTTACCGATGAACAGAAACGGCTGATCAAAGGACTTACCAGCTCGTCTGAAGGGCTGATATCCATTGTCAATGACATCCTCGACTTTACCAAGATCGAAGCGGGCCAGATGGAATTGTTCGAGGAGAGTTTCTTACTTGAGGAGCTGGTTAAAAAATTATTCGATGGTTTCGAGATCAGGGCAGAAGAGAAAGATGTTAAGCTTCTGAACAATTTTGATAAAGAGATTAAAGATCACCTTTGGGGCGACAATGTCAGGTTGAGGCAGGTGCTGGTCAACCTGCTGAACAATGCAATTAAATTTACACAAAAAGGGAACGTAACCCTTGAGTGCAGGCTGGCGTCTTCTACCCGGACTGCCTGTTCGATATATTTTAATGTTTCGGATACAGGTATTGGAATTGCTGAAGAAAACAAAAGCAAGATTTTTCACAGCTTTCAGCAGGAAGATTACGGAACTACACGGAATTATGGAGGAACAGGCCTGGGACTGGCCATCAGCAGGCAATTGGTGGAACTGATGGGCGGATCACTGGAAGTAAAGAGTATTAAGAATGAAGGAAGCGAATTCTTTTTTACACTTCAATTCAGGAAGGTGAAGGTCCCTGCAAAGCCTGATGTTGAGAATTCTGTTGCACCCAATGTAGATTTCCTTGAAGGAATCAGAGTTCTTCTTGTAGAGGATAACCAGTTCAACCAATTCATTGCCCAATCGATGCTCCAGAAATGGAACATGGTTGTAACTGTTGCCAATAATGGAAAGGAAGCATTGGACCATCTGAGGAATAAACCATTCCAGGTTGTTCTCATGGATCTTCAGATGCCGGAAATGGGTGGAATTGAAGCTACCCGGAGAATGCGTTCTGAACTCAAGCTGGATATTCCCGTGATTGCCCTCACGGCTAATGCGATCAAAGGCGTGATTGAGGAGTGCCTGGCTGCAGGAATGAATGATTACATCCTGAAGCCTTTTGCTCCGGATGTTGTTGCACAGAAAATTTATACCCTGCTGGCAAGACCGGTTTAACCAATATATTTCCTGAGAATTTTTAGCAGATCCTCTTTCCTGAAAGGTTTTGAGAGGTAATCATCCATCCCGGCCGCGAGGCATTTTTCCCTGTCACCCGCAAGTGCAACTGCTGTAAGCGCAACAATAGGTGTATGTGTCTTTCCGCTTTCTGTCTCACGGATCTGTTTTGTTGCCTGGAATCCATCAAGCTCGGGCATGTGCACATCCATAAAGATAAGATCAACGGTGTTTCTGGTGAACAGGTCGACGGCTTCGGCTCCGTTCATTGCCGTGATGACATTCGCACCCGTTGATCCTTTCAGGATGGCACTCAATAATTTCAGGTTAATAAGGTTGTCTTCTGCGATCAAGACTGTCTTTGCTGAACTGACAGTGTCCGTTGATGGGCTCTTTGCCGTTTCCGTCTCATCCTGCCGGGTTACATCTTCCTTCTTTAGTTTAAGTAACTCCTGCAGATCTTTCATCTTTATAGGTTTGGTCAGATAATAATCGATTCCGACCTTTTCCCCCGCCTTGAAGACGTCTTCCTGCTCAATGGATGAAAACATGATGACTACGGGCTTTGATGACAAGTGTGTGTCGCTTTTTATTGTCTTTGCAACCGTCAGTCCATCCATAACAGGCATGTGCATATCCAGGAAAATCACATCGTATCCGGATTTTTCGTTGTCTTCATTCTTAAGAAATTCAAGGGCATGATTTCCGTCCTGAACCACTGTTGCTTTTATTCCCAGGTGATGAAGCATTTCTTTCAGGATCCTCAGATTTGTCGTGTTATCGTCAACAATAAGCGCTTTATGCAGGGTTGGCGGTAGAACTTCTGTCCGGGGTTCCTGGGAGGCAGCCATCTTAAGCGGAATCTCAAAGTAGAACGTGCTTCCTTTTTGCTGCTCACTTTCAACCTTGACTTTTCCACCCATGATCTCTGCCAGTTTTTTTGAGATGGACAGTCCCAGTCCGGTACCGCCGTATTTTCTTGTTGTTGAACTGTCAGCCTGGGAAAACCAGTCGAAGATATGATCAATGTCTCCGGGCGGAATTCCTATGCCGGTATCTTTTACACCAACCTGGATCCACAGTGTGTTTTCAGCACGTGTTTTTTTGTAAATCTTTTTTGCGAAGACACAGATTTCTCCCTTCTCGGTAAACTTGATGGCATTGCTGATATAATTCATCAGGATCTGACGGATACGGAAATGGTCACCAACAAAATAGAGCGGCAAATCGGGATCAATGTCACAAAGGATCTCAAGGTTTTTCTCATAGGCTTTAACCGTGAGTATTTCGACACTTCTCTCGATGACCTCCCGAAGGTGAAATTCTGTTTTTTCAAGCAGCACTTTTTCTGCTTCAAGCTTGGAAAAATCAAGGATGTTGTTGATCGTGTCGAGGAGATGGTATGCCGAAGACTGAACAGATTCAAGATAATCCCGCTGACTGGTATTCAGAGTTGTCATCAGTGCCAGGTCCGTCATCCCGATGATGCCATTCATCGGCGTCCTGATCTCATGACTCATGGTTGCAAGGAATTCAGACTTTGCCCGGTTCGCATGTTCAGCTTCTTCCTTGGCCTTCTTTAATTCTGATTCGGCAGTTTTCCGGGTGGTGATGTCAATGAGAATGCTTAATGTGGCTGGCCCTTCATCAAAATTGATGTTCCCGGCCCGGATGATCGCATCCTTTTCTTCGCCCAGTGCAGTTTTTATCCGAACCTCATAATCATTGATCGGTTCATTACCTTCCTCACGCCTCCGCATGGCTTCAAACACTGCAGGAATGTATTCGGGCATGATAAATTCCAGGATGCTTTTTCCAACCAGCTCCTCGTACGGAACTCCGACACCTTTTCTGGCTGCTTCATTGGCAAACAGGATCTTCCCTTTACGATGAATAATCATCATGTCAGGAAGCTCGTGCACCAGCGTGGAATACCGTTGTTCACTGTTTTTTAGTGCCAGTTCGGACTTCCTTTTTTCGGTGATGTTCTCAAAACTTTCAATCCCGCCTATTACATTTCCTTCCGGATTACATAATACATCAACATTTTTGGAGATGAGAACGAGCTTTCCGGATTTGTCAACAATCGAACATTCTTTTTTATGAATCGGTTTTGGAATGCGGTTATCATACAAACCACAATTATTCTCGCATGGCTCCTTGGCGAACATCAGGCAGCTTTTTCCAACAATTTCTGAAGCCATCCAACCTGTAATTTTCTCCGCTTCAAAATTCCAGCTCGTGATCACCCGGTTTGTATCTACAGTGAAGATGGCGCTTGGCGTAACCTTATAGATCATTTCGGCAAAATCCTTCGCAGCAATCAGCTCCTGTTCCGATTGCTTCTTTGAAGTGATATCCTCAACAATAGAGATCACACTTGTAATAACTCCTTCTGAATTTTTGATGGGAGTGATGCTGGTTGATGTCCAGAAAGGCTCGCCATTCTTTTTTACATTGGGGATGTCGCCCATCCATTCATGACCATCAATAATGGTTTTCCATATGCTCTCATAAAAATGCTGAGGAAAAAATGATGTTCTCAGGAAGGTGAGTTTCTGATTCTGGATCTCGTCCTTCGTATAGCCTGTAACCGCCGTAAAACGCTTATTAACATATTCAAGTGTTCCGTAAACAGACATCACCATGATGATGCTTGAGCTTTGCTCTACCGCGGTCAGCAGCATCGTTATTTCATTATCGGCTTTGTTTTTTTCCTCGACTTTTTTTCGCAGATCTTCTTTCTGATCAAAATAATTTCGGATCATACGGGCAAACTCACCAAATTCATTATCTTTTTCAATGAGCCTCTTAAGCGGATCTGTGGAATCTTTTAACAAACTATTCCTGATTGCGCTGATGTCTGAAACCAACGACCTGCTTGTATTGAAAAATCCAAAAATGAAAAGAATGAACAAGGTAAAGATCCCTGCAAGCAGAAACATGTTAAGACGGTGAAATTCCGTGCTCAGAAGATTTTTATTGGAGAATTCAACAAGGGCAACCGGCTTGTCATCCCAGTCCTTCAGCATTTTAAAAGTGATAATATTATCGGGATTTGTTTCCTTCGGGATGGAATATGAAGCAGGATGAATGGTGATTGAAAACTCAGTTGCTGTTTCCAATTCACGTTCATAATCCTTATCCCACTTTTTAGCGGAAACCAGGTATCCTTTTGGTTGTGTCTTATGGAAATTATCAGTTGTAGGAACAATGGATGCACCAAATAATTCATAAAGAGCGCCGCGGCGAAAATAGTACCCGTGAAAAATTTTATGATTTAAAAAGATTCTTCGGATCTGATTGTCTCCTAAAAAAACTTCATGCGGGAGGGTGTCATACAAAGCCGTGATCAGGTTTCCATCCAGGTCATAAGCACCGAGAAAATCCAGGTTGAATGTAGAATAGATGGGTTTGAAATTCTTATTCGCCCAGGAAGAATCACGGGAATTCATAAATGCCACCATTTCATCCCAGGCTGAGTTATCAAGGGTTGACTTCAGGAAGCTTTCAGATTTAAACTGAAGCACTTTGTCAATCACTTGTTCGTTGCTTTTTGCTTTTGCATGAAGATACAGCACCTGCTCCTTGTGACGGATCACCTGGTACCCGGTGAGCAGCAGGAGAAAGATTCCAAGCAGGAATAAAAACAGGATGATGATGGTGTGTCTGGTCTTCATGTATTCCTGTTATGCCTTGATAATAGACGTGATTATACAGCGAAAAGTCCGGGTCCCGTGAATAATCTAAACCCCCCTTTCTTTCTTTAATGAAGGTATTATACGGGAAATAGCAACAGAGGTTGCGTTATCAGAGATGTTTTATGGCGTTTGATAATTATTTCTCCCGGCTACCCGAAGGTAACCAAAATTATCCTCCTTCGTATAATGAAAGGAATATTTCTTTATTTTTAAACCTCTTTCACGAAGAACTTAAACAAAACGAAATAAAATCTCTGCTATGAAAATCACAATCGTCGGAAGTGGATACGTCGGACTGGTAACCGGGACCTGCTTTTCTGAAGTGGGAATTGATGTCACATGTGTGGACATTGATGCAAAGAAAATAAACAATCTCAATACCGGGATCATCCCGATTTTTGAGCCCGGACTTGAAGAAATGGTCCA
>TBL_comb47_HYPODRAFT_10001615_pt1 | contig 29043 bp, 20 predicted proteins | sample TroBogypolimnion_40_FD_10682 | JGI IMG/M metagenome (IMG submission 10682) | reverse complement strand
ATGGGCGGTAACCTTTTGTTAGATATTGGTCCTAAAGAAGATGGAACTATCCCTGCCGAACAGGAATATATTTTAAAAGAGTTGGGTAAATGGACTATAAAACATAGCGAAGCAATTTTTAATACCCTTGGCGGGATGCCTCAAGGCCATTTTTATGGACCTACAACCTTATCAAAAGACTCAACAGTTTTATATCTTTTTATCCAGGGCAAAGTTAATGGTAATGTTATGATTAAAGGTCTTATTAATGATGTTAAAAATGTTACAGTTGTCGGCTCAGGAAAGAAATTAACACATAAACTTGTTGGTAAAATATCATGGAGCAGTGTTCCGGGATTAGTTTATATTGAAGTCCCGGCAAATGTTAACGATGACTATATGACTGTTCTTAAGGTTCAGCTAGATAAGCCTATTAAATTGTATAGAGGGCGCGGAGGTTTGGCATTATAACCAAAGAAAAAGGGGATAAAATTAATTATCCCCTTTTTCTTTGATAATAAATACTTATCTGTTGCTATTTCTTAAAGTTAAAACGTTTAATTGTTTTTTTGAGATGGTTTCATATAATCAATAACTATTTTATATAAAGCGGATATAGTACTTTTTAATTCATTAATAACTCCTTTTTTCGGAAAACGTTCATTTAGTTCAACCTCTGACCATTGTTTATTAAAGTATTTCATATATTTTTCATCCTCAGGATTAACTAATACATCAACATTATCAGCCCATTCATACCTTACGGTAAGAATATCAGGATATGTTCTAATTAAAGTCTTATAACCAATAGAAAAAGAAGGTAAGTGAGATAGAAAAAGATGACCAAGATCAACATTAGGTTTGTCAAGACCAATTTTATCTTTTAAAACAAATATTAATTTGTCATCAATATCTAATATTGCCCATTTATGAGCCTCTTTAGGAACTAAAAATTCACCAATAAGCGAAGGTATTTCTATATACCCCTTCTTTCCAACTCTCACAAGTTCATTAATAAACTTAATTGGGTCATCAACATGTTCCAAAACATGGCAACATATTACATAATCAAAACTTTTGTCATCGAAAGGCATATTTTCGCCTGATGCATTTACAAACTCCTGATTCTTTAATACCTTTAAATTTCCACCACGATGATAATTCGAGTCTTCATATTTATCTACACAAACATTAGCTCTTGGATGAGGTGCATTCCCACAGCCTACATCTAATACTCTATCAGTATTTTTGATGTTTAAATCGATTCTAGACTTAGGTTTGTTTATTTTCATTATAATTATTTGTTATTATATTAGTAATATGTGTCTATTAATTCGGCTAAATTAATAAAAATATTGATATAAATGCAAAATCTATGAAAAAAAGCTTTAATTTTACAGTCTTTTAAATGAATTCAACGTGGAGTTTAAATTAACAACAGAATATTATCCTACAGGTGATCAACCTGAAGCTATTAAGCAATTAGTGGAGGGCATAAATCGTGGTGATAAAGCTCAAACATTATTAGGAGTTACTGGCTCAGGTAAAACTTTTACCATTGCTAATGTTATTCAGCAAGTAAAGAAACCTACACTTGTATTAAGTCATAATAAAACCTTAGCAGCACAGCTATACAGTGAGTTTCAGCAGTTCTTTCCGGATAATGCTGTTGAATACTTTGTATCTTATTATGATTATTACCAACCGGAAGCCTTTATTCCATCAACAAATACTTATATTGAGAAAGATCTATCAATTAACGAAGAAATTGAGAAGTTAAGATTGAGTACTTCTTCCTCTCTTTTGTCTTCTCGTCGTGATATTATTGTCGTATCTTCAGTTTCTTGCATATATGGTATAGGAAATCCTGAAGATTTCTACAGTAATATTATTGATATAAAAAAGAATCAGATTATAAGTAGAAATCAATTGCTTCATTTCTTTGTAAATAGTCTTTATTCAAGGACTGAAGCTGATTTTACCCGTGGTAATTTTAGAGTTAAAGGTGATACTGTTGATATATTTCCTGCTTACTTAGATTATGCTTATCGAATTTATTTCTTTGGTGATGAAATTGAGAACATAGAATCTTTTGAAGTCTCAAGTGGAGGTGTTATCGCTGAATTTGACGATTTAAAGATATACCCTGCTAATATATTTGTTACATCAAAAGATAAAATTCAACAAGCAATTTACTTAATTCAAGATGATTTGCTTAAACAGATGGCATACTTAAAGGAAAATGGGAAACATCTTGAGGCAAAGAGGTTGGAAGATAGGGTTACTTATGATTTAGAAATGCTAAGAGAGTTGGGTTATTGTTCGGGTATTGAAAACTATTCGCGTTATTTTGATGGAAGAGATCAAGGGACACGACCATTCTGTTTATTAGATTATTTTCCTGATGATTATTTGATTATTATTGACGAAAGTCATGTTACAGTGCCACAAGTAAGAGCAATGTATGGTGGCGATCGCTCGCGTAAGCAAAATCTTGTTGAATATGGTTTTAGATTACCATCGGCAATGGATAACAGGCCTTTGAAATTTGATGAATTTGAGTCGATGATCAATCAAATTATATATGTAAGTGCAACCCCTGCTGATTATGAACTTCAAATGTCTGAGGGGATAGTAGTGGAGCAATTGATAAGGCCTACAGGTTTGCTCGAGCCTATTATTGATGTTCGTCCAAACTCCAATCAAGTTGATGATTTGCTTGATGAAATTGAGAAAACAACTGCTAAAGGCGAACGTACGCTTGTAACTACACTAACTAAAAGGATGGCTGAGGAGTTATCAAAGTACATGACTAATCTTGGGATAAGATGCAGGTATATCCATTCAGAAGTTGTAACGCTTGAGCGAATAGAGATTATGCATGATTTAAGAGCAGGTTCATTTGATGTGTTGATTGGTGTTAATCTTTTAAGAGAAGGTCTTGATTTGCCCGAAGTATCTCTAGTTGCAATATTAGATGCAGATAAAGAAGGGTTTCTACGTTCCGAACGTTCGCTTACACAAACTGCAGGACGTGCAGCTCGTAATGTTAACAGCAAAGTTATTATGTATGCTGATAAAATTACTGCTTCGATGCAACAAATAACAGTTTCATACCCAAAATTATAAACCTGACTATTGAACTGAATTAATAAAAATACTGGGACAAGATATAGCGTTATTACAACAAAACATCATGTCGGTGTGGCTTTGTATTATACTAAGATGAACAAAATGAGCATTCCACAAAATTATTAAAAAAATGCGCAAAGCTTGTTAATATTAGATATGATATTAACAGGATTTTTGTTAATATCTTTTATTTTAATACAATATAATAGGATAATAATTACTTACTTTTGTTGATTGACTTTACTTAAGTAATTTGATTAAATTTTATTGAAACAACAAAACACAAAAAACTAAAGCATATGAAGAAAGTTTACTTCCCGAGTTTTAACGGTATCAGATTTATAGCTGCATTAAGCGTTATCATTTACCATATTGAGCAAACGAAGATGATATATAAGTTCGATAATTATTTTGACATCCCTTTTATGCACATTATGGGCAAATTAGGAGTTATATTGTTTTTTGTATTAAGCGGTTTCTTAATTACATATTTGTTGATGCAAGAAAGAAAAGAAACTAATACAATTTCAATTAAAGACTTTTACATAAGAAGAATACTTAGGATTTGGCCCTTATATTATTTAATAGTTTTAGCAGGGTTATTTATAATGCCACAAATGCATTTTTTCGATATTCCCAGTTGGACAGATCATATGCATTCCAGCTTTGGTTTAAAAGTGTTTTTATTTATGATTTTTGTTCCTAACGTTGCACAATCACTGATATTACCAATACCTTACATAGGTCAATGCTGGTCGGTGGGAGTTGAGGAACAATTTTATTTAATATGGCCAGTACTCATAAAAAGAGTAAAAGATAAGGTTGTAAATATGCTATTTGGAGTTATAATTTTCTATTTAATTTTAAGATTTTCATTTATTTTTCTTCATAATGCATTTCCTACTAAAAATGTGTTCGAGATATTAAATAACTTCTGGGAAAATTATTTTAATATAGATTGTATGGCAATAGGCGGAATTGCTGCATTTATTCTTTTTAAAGACAAACAAAAAATTATAAAAATACTTTTTAGTATTTACACACAAATAATCGTATATCTATTATTAATACTGATGTTTTCTTTTGGTGTAAAATTAGAATATTTCGCTTATGAACCTTATGCTATCTTATTTGCTATAATGCTTTTAAACCTTGCCGGGAATAAGAAAAGTATACTTAATTTAGAATTCAAATTTTTATCATATTTAGGAAAAATATCTTATGGATTATATATGTATCATCAAATTGCAATTGTTATTACAATAAAAGTTTTATATAATTTCGGATTCAATAATATGCTAATCAATTATATAGCAGGCGCTTTATTGTCTATTGTTATTGCAACACTATCTTATGAGTTAATTGAATCAAAGTTTATAAAACGTAAACTAAAATACTCTAAAATTGTTTCTGGTGATAATGCAAAATAAAACGTAAATTTGCAGTTTTAAATAAGGAGTAACATTGGATTTTAAATTAACAACAGAATATTATCCTACAGGCGATCAACCAGTAGCTATTAAGCAATTAGTGGAGGGCATAAATCGTGGTGATAAAGCTCAAACATTATTAGGAGTTACAGGCTCAGGTAAAACTTTTACTATTGCTAATGTTATTCAGCAAGTAAAGAAACCAACACTTGTATTAAGTCATAATAAAACCTTAGCAGCACAGCTATACAGTGAGTTTCAGCAGTTCTTTCCGGATAATGCTGTTGAATATTTTGTATCTTATTATGATTATTATCAACCCGAAGCCTTTATTCCATCAACAAATACTTATATTGAGAAAGATCTATCAATAAACGAAGAAATTGAGAAGTTAAGATTGAGCACTTCTTCTTCTCTTTTGTCTTCACGTCGTGATATTATTGTCGTATCTTCAGTCTCTTGCATATATGGTATAGGAAATCCTGAAGATTTCTACAGTAATATTATTGATATAAAAAAGAATCAGATTATAAGTAGAAATCAATTGCTGCATTACTTTGTAAATAGTCTTTATTCAAGGACTGAAGCTGATTTTACCCGTGGCAATTTTAGAGTTAAAGGTGATACTGTTGACATATTTCCTGCTTACTTAGATTATGCTTATAGAATTTATTTCTTTGGTGATGAAATTGAGAACATAGAATCTTTTGAAGTCTCAAGTGGAGGTGTTATCGCTGAATTTGATGATTTAAAGATATACCCTGCTAATATATTTGTTACATCTAAAGATAAAATTCAACAAGCAATTTATTTAATTCAAGATGATTTGCTTAAACAGATGGCATACTTAAAGGAAAATGGGAAACATCTTGAGGCAAAGAGGTTGGAAGATAGGGTAACTTATGATTTAGAAATGCTAAGAGAGTTAGGTTATTGTTCGGGTATCGAAAACTATTCGCGTTATTTTGATGGAAGAGATCAAGGGACACGACCATTCTGTTTATTAGATTATTTTCCGGATGATTATTTAATAATAATTGACGAAAGTCATGTTACAGTGCCACAAGTAAGAGCTATGTATGGTGGCGATCGCTCACGTAAGCAAAATCTTGTTGAATATGGTTTTAGATTACCATCTGCAATGGACAACAGACCTTTGAAATTCGATGAATTTGAGTCAATGATCAATCAAATTATATATGTAAGTGCAACCCCTGCTGATTATGAACTGCAAATGTCTGAGGGGATAGTAGTGGAGCAATTGATAAGGCCTACAGGATTGCTCGAACCTATAATTGATGTAAGACCAAGCTCTAATCAGGTTGATGATTTGCTTGATGAAATTGAGAAAACAACCGCTAAAGGTGAACGTACTCTTGTAACTACTCTAACTAAAAGGATGGCTGAGGAGTTATCAAAATACATGACTAATCTTGGGATAAGATGCAGGTATATCCATTCGGAAGTTGTTACGCTTGAGCGAATAGAGATTATGCATGATTTAAGAGCAGGTGCTTTTGATGTGTTGATTGGTGTTAATCTTTTAAGAGAAGGGCTTGATTTGCCCGAAGTATCTCTAGTTGCAATTCTTGATGCCGATAAAGAAGGATTCCTTCGTTCCGAACGTTCGCTTACACAAACTGCAGGACGTGCAGCTCGTAATGTTAATAGCAAAGTTATTATGTATGCTGATAAAATTACTGCTTCGATGCAACAAACCATTGACGAAACTGATAGAAAAAGAGTAAAGCAGATAAAATATAATATAGAAAATAATATAACTCCTACTCAAATTACCAAGTCAACTAATGCAAGCCTTACTCGTTCTGCACAAGGCAATGCGTCTTCTCCAAAGCCTTATATTGAGAGTGATGCTATAAGCATTGCTGCTGAACCAATTTTAAAATATATGAGTAAAAAGCAACTTGAGAAGAGTTTAAGTCTTTCGAAAAAGAACATGGAAAAAGCAGTAAAAGAACTAGATTTTACACAAGCAGCTAAATATAGAGATGAGGTAATTGAGATTCAAAAGATAATGGATAACAAACGTTTATAGTTACTTTGTAATGAAAAATATGTGCTTTTAACTTTCTAAGTTATCCTTTATGAGTGTAATGTGGTGATTGAACTTTTAGATTTGAATTATTAATGAAACTAGTTTAGTATATAAAGAATTTCTTATTAATATATTTGAATCACAATTAAAACTGAAAGGAAATAAGTTGTTATTTGACTCTTGTTTTTATTTATATATATGCAAATTGATTTATTATTTTCATAATTATTAAAATATTAATATTAACCAATTGATATACTAGCAATTATTAAAAAGATATACTAAAACTTATTAACTATCGTTTGTTTATTACTTTTCTATTTCCTTGTCGTTACTTTCAACATTAATAGTATTTTTGTTGATTAGGTTTTGTATATAGTTTAAAGACTAAATTAAATAAAACAAGCATTATAAATTACATTATGAAGAAAATACTGGCAATAGATGATGAAAAAAGCATACGTTTCATTATTGAGAATACTTTTAATAAAGAATTTGAAATTACCACTATGAGTAATGGTAAAGAAGCTTTATATTGGATGCAATCGGGTAATTTGCCCGATCTGATTATTTGTGATGTTGAAATGCCTGTAATGGATGGTTTTGAATTTGTAAAAAAAGTAAGAAGTAGTGGATTCTTCGATGATATTCCTTTAATCATGCTTTCAGGAAAGGAAGAAAGCAAGGATAAAATTAAATGTTTTGAAATTGGAGCTGATGATTATATTATTAAACCATTCAATCCAAAAGAAATTATTGCTAGAATAAAGCGTCGATTACAATCAAGAGATATTTATTTAGAAAGAAGAGGCAACTAATAATCAACAACAATGGAAGAAAGTAGTCCTAAGTTTAAGATTCTTTATGTAGGCGATGAAAATAGTTTTATCGAACAGCTGAAATTTGCAGAAGATAAATTTGAAATTATAACAAGGAAGAATGGATTGCTTGCAATAAATTGGCTTACTGATAATGATTTTACAATTTTTTATGATAAAAAAGAAATAGGTCATAAAGTAGTAAATAATTTAGAGATTGATGCTGTTATTTGCGATATTTACATTCCAGGGATGAATGGATTTGATTTCTTTAGGGAAATTAAATCGGCTACTAATTTTGTAAATATCCCTTTTATTTTAGTTACTAATAAATTTGATTTTACATTAAGAAGATTTGCATTTAATACAGGAATAGATGATTACTACTCATTCCCTGTTGATGTTTATAATCTTTATGAGAGAATTAGCTTTCTCAAAACATTTAAAAAAGAATATAAACATCTACAATTAATCGAAAAAGAATCAGATATAAAACCTTATAAAACGCCATTTTTAAAAAGGTGTTTCGACATAATTGTTGCTGGAGGTACAATATTAATTTTATCTCCTATACTACTTTTTGTAGTAATTGCTATTCGTTTAGAATCAAAGGGTAAAGTATATTATATTTCAAAACGTGTTGGTTCTAATTATAACGTCTTTAATTTTTATAAATTCCGTTCGATGTATGCTAACGCAGATAATAGAATTAAAGAAGTTGAACATTTAAATATATACGAAGCTGATGAAATAGAAGCTATATGTCCAAGATGTTCTCAACTAGAAGAAGGTAAGTATTGTTCTCCAGTTGTGTATTATGATGGTGATAAAATGTGTGAATATATAGCTATTAAAAAAAGAAATGCTAAAAAAGCATTTTTAAAAATTAAAGATGACCCACGTATTACTAAGGTTGGAAAGTTTATAAGAAATACCAGTATTGATGAATTACCACAGTTATTTAATATACTAAAAGGTGATATGTCAATAGTAGGAAATAGACCTTTACCTGTAACAGAAGCAGAAGCAATCACAAAACAAGGTTGGGGAAAACGTTTTCAAGCTGCTGCTGGTTTAACAGGTTTATGGCAAGTTGAATTAAGAGGAAGAGATGGAATTATGTCAGAGGAAGAGCGTTTTAAACTCGATAATGAATATGCTGATAACAACTCATTTTGGGGTGACATTAAACTTATATTCCGCACCTTTAAAATATTTATTCAAAAGGAAAATGTATAAATCAATGAATATGTCAAAGAAATTAATTAAAAGATATTTATTTTTATTTTTCGCAATATTTTGTTTTATGTTAATGTATTTTAAATCATATTCACAAAATACTGACAAACAAACATTAATTGATCCTATTTCGACTGATATTGTTAATATAATCCCTCCGCTATCAATACTAATAGATTCAGCGTTAAATTCACCCTCAATGAAAGCAAAACAGGCTGAATTGTCATATAGAAAATCTGTAATAACTACAACAAAAAGAAACCTATTGAAAGGTGTTGGATTTCAGACCTATTATAATTACGGTAATACTGATGTCTTTTCTTTAAGCAACTCTTCAAGTAGTGTTAATTCATTACTTAATGCTACATCACAAACGTCCACCTCATATTATGGTGTTGGAGCATCACTTAGATACTCCTTATTTGACATTATTGAACAAAAAAACGCAATGAAAATAAATAAAATACTATATGAAGAGTCTTATTATACAACTGAAAATGAAAAACTAGTTATAAGAAAGCAAATAATCACTCAATATTATGGACTTATTTTACTTCAAAAAGAACTAAAATTATCACATTTAGCATTAATTGATGCTCAAACTCAAACTGTGATGGCTGAAAAGGAATTTTCTCAAGGTGAAATAAGCATCAGTGAATTAGCATCTTTAAGAGATATGGAACTTAAAACTCAAATTCAGGCAGATACTTATTTTAGTGAATTTATGATAGCATATACATTATTACAGGATTTAACTGGAATTAGATTTGCTAATTTAAAAATTATAGAATAAAACTAATATGAATATTATTCAGTTTTTTAAATTAATTTCAAAAAATATACTACTATTAATAATAGTTCCTATTATTATGTCAACGACTGTTTTTTTTCTAACTACTAAAGAGAAAAAAGCGTATTCATCATCAACTGTAATATATACTGGTATAGCTTCGGGTTATAATATAGAATCTACAGGTAATTCATCAAAATTAGATTATTTTGGTTTAAGTACTGCATTTGATAATTTGTTAAATATTATAAAATCAAGAGAAACTTTACAAAAAGTAGGTATTAGCTTACTTGCGCAACATTTAATGCTAAATAAAGATACTTGTATATATATATCTGAAGAATCTTATAAAGAACTTCATTTTATAGTTACACCTGATGTTATAGCGTTGGTTAATAAGAAAAGTTTTGAAAAAACTTATAATAACCTGTATAATTATTGTTTCAAAAACGAATCTAATTTTATTTATACCCTTTTAAATTCAAAAAATCCACATTATAGTTTAGCTGCTCTTGCAAATATATCTGCTAAAAGAATTCAAAGTAGTGATTTGGTTCAAATTGATTATGAATGTGATGATCCTGGAATTTGTTTACAAACGATAATATTTATTAGCAAGTATTTTACTGAAAATTTTAAAAATTTAAAAGCAGTTCAAACAGATGATGTTGTTAGATATTTTGAGGAACAAGTAAATCGCACTAGTAATAATTTGAAAGTTTCAGAAGATGAATTGCTTGAATTTAATAAAAGTAATAAGATTATTAATTATTACGAACAAACAAAAGAAATTGCAGGTAAAAAGGAGAATTTAGATGTAGATATTCAAAAGTTACAAATGGATTATGCTGCTGCAAAATCAGCTTTATCAGAACTCGATCGAAAATTAACAGATAAAGATAAAATTTATCTTAAAAGCGAAGAAATTCTTAGAAAAAGCAATAAGCTTTCAGCAATAAATTCAAGAATCTCATTAACGGAAATTTATAATGAGAATAATTCAATAAAAGATTACGATGCATTAAAGAACTTAAAAAATGAATCAGAAACTTTAAAAAAACAGTTAAATGATGATGTTGATCAATTATATTTATATGGTAGAAGTAGAGAAGGGTTACCAATAAAAGAATTACTATCTCAATGGCTTACGAACTCTATAAAAAAAGAAGAAACTAAAGCTAGTCTAGATGTTCTATTAAAAAGAAAAATAGAATTTGGGTTTATTTATTCTCTTTTTGCTCCAATGGGCGCTACTTTAAAAAGGATAGAAAGAAAAATTGGTATTACTGAAAGTGAATATTTAGAGTTGTTACATAGCTTAACCCTTGCAAAACTTAAACAACAAAACGTTGAACTATCTTCCTCGTTAAAAATTGTTGATCAACCATTTCTTCCGATAGAACCCAAAGCTTCTAAAAGAAAGATATTTGTTATTATAGCCGGTCTTGTTGGTTTTATTATAATTCTATTTTCATTAATTTTAGTTGAATATTTTGATTCTACAATTAAAACTGCAGAGAGACTTGAAAATCTTATTAAAATTAAACTTGCCGGGATCTATCCTTTATTGTTTGCTGATAAAAAGAGTAATTCCATTGATTTTAAATATGTGACAAATAGATCAATTGAAATGATTTCTCAAAACCTAAAGTTGAAAATAAATAATGTTGATACTGTTTTAACAAAACCAAATTTAGTAGTTTTCTTTAGCACAAGAAAAAAAGAAGGGAAATCAATTATCATAGATGAAATTACAAATAAGTTTAGAGAATTTGGAGATAAAGTTCTTTGTCTAAAATATTTTCATGACAATAATAACAATGATAAAACTCAGAATCATTCAGACCATAATGATAATTATACCTATAATGTGGATAGTAATTTCTTTGAAATAAAAAATATTACTGAATTACTAGATAAAAATTATATTCCTAAACATGATGATATAAAATATATATTTATTGAAATACCCCCTATTTTAAATATTTCTTATCCTTCAGATATAATTCATGAAGCTAATTTATCCATACTTATTTGTAGAGCTAATAGGAGTTGGAGCAAGGCTGATACTAATGTATTAAATGTTTTTAAAGAAGTTTCTAAAAATAAAATATTATCTATCTTAAATGGTGTTGAACTATATCATATGGAATCAATTTTAGGCGAAATTCCTAAGAAAAGATCCAGAATAAGAAGAATACTAAAAAAAATAATTAAGCTTCAATTTCACGAACGATATAATATAGAGTAAATGATATATTTCCTCAAAAAAATTGTTAAGAATCACAATTTCCTTTCTTTAGCAGGCAATCTTTCTGCATCTGTTATGAATTTAATATCGTTTATGATATTAATAAGGATATTAAATTTAGGTGACTATGGTAGATGGGTGCTTTTTACAACTCCTGCCAGCATGATTGATTTGCTACGTTTAGGTTTAACAAGAGAGGCTACTGTCAGATTCATGTCATCGATTGAAGAAAAGGATAAGAAATACTTTATTGGATCAAGTTGGTTTGTTGGTATATTAACTATCATTGCTATAAGTATTATATTATGGATTATAGTTTTACTGTTCCCTACAGGAATTAAAGCATATAGTTACGATATCTTCTTCTATTACTATCCATTATTTGCTTTATCAACTTTGCCTTGGAATTATGCAACTACTATTCTTCAGGCTAAGTTAGATTTTAGAAACATCTTTTGGATTAGATTCTTTAATATTGGTTCATTTCTTGTAAGTATTTTTGTAGTTTATATTATTGAAGGGAGCAAAATAGTTGTCATTGATATTTTGTGGGTTTATCTACTTACAAATGTTATAACTTCTTTATTTTGTATTTATAAAGGTTGGTCTGGTATTAAGTTTATTAGATACATATCTAAAGTCAGGGTAAATGAAATTCTTGCTTACGGTAAATTTTCTATGCTAGGTCATGTTGCATCGAGTATGCTTAAAAGTGCTGATAGTTATATTCTCTCTTTTAGTGTTTTCTGTGGGCCAATTGGAATAGCTTTATATGCTATTCCTATGAAGTTTTTCGAACTTCTTGAGATACCTTTAAGAAGTTTTGTATCAACTGCTTTTCCTAAGCTTTCAAAAGCAAGTATAGAGAAAGATTACAAAGAATTCAAAAAGATATTTTATTCTTATACAGGCAGTATTACTGTTTTGTTTATTATAGTTGCTTTTTTTAGTATTCTTTTAAATAAATATTTTATTCTCATCTTAGGTGGCAGTAAGTTTGTCAGTCATTTACAAGGCTTGTCGTGGGTAATGATTGCTTTTATTATTTATGGTATCATGTTGCCTATTGATCGTTTTACAGGTGTTGCACTTCAAAGCCTTAACAAACCTAAAAAGAACTTTTATAAGATATTAGTTATGGTTATAGCTAATATTATTGGTGATATTTTAGCTGTCTTTTATATTCCCTCTTTATTTCCTAATATACAAGTTGAGTACGTTTTATTATTTGTTGCCATAGCATCTATTATTTTTACTGTTATTGGTTTAGTAGTTGGTTTTAATTTCCTTAAAAAGGAAGTTGATGTTAACTACAAAATGATATTTAAATCAGGGTTCTATTTTTATAAAAGTAATTCTATTTTACTTTATAATAAAATATTAGCTAAATCGCATAAGCAATAATACTAATTTATGGAAACAAATCCATTTCGTAATAAAGTAGGTACTAATATACTAACAGAGCCTTATGTTATTTTCGGCTTTATTCTTACTGCTGCTCTTATTGGTTTCATACTTGTTTTAAGTGGTGTTACTCTCGCATTTGCGCTTTTAGCTATACCAATTTTATTGTTATTTGTTAATAAGATTTTTGTTAATGCTGCATTTGCGATGACGGTTCTAATTGTAATTGATTTTACACTGTTAGGACTAACAAGATATATCCCCATTACAATTGGCTATGTATTGGATATCTATTTATTATTGTTATTTCTTGCATATTTTTTTAATCATTTCTATACTAAAGTTGATTTCAAACCTTTAAAAAACGACCTAGTTTATTTATCACTAATATGGTTTGGATACATTGTAATGGAGATAGCTAACCCCGAAGCTGTGAGTACTGAAGCCTGGTTTTCGTCAATGAGGGGAGAGGCTTTGTATATGATAATGGTTATTCCACTAGTTTATCTGATATTCAATAAACCTAAATATCTGGATCTATTTATGTATATTTGGGGTATAATGACCATACTTGCATTTTTAAAAGGGATTCAACAATTATATTTAAAACCTGATTTTTGGGAACAAAAATGGTTAGATGATGGCGCATACCAAACACATGTTTTATGGGGCAAATTAAGAATATTTTCATTCTTTACAGATGCAAGTCAATTTGGTGCATCACAAGGACAAAGTGGTGTACTTGGTATTTTATTATATTTTAATACAAAGAATTATAAGAAGAAAATATTTTGGTTAATTGTTGGTCTTACCGGATTATATAGTATGATGATTTCTGGAACAAGAGGTGCAATTGCAGTACCTTTAGCAGGTTTTGCTTTATACATTATTCTTAAAAAAAATATCAAAATCATAATCGTTGGGGGGTTTGTATTAGCTTCTGTTTTTGTTTTTTTTAAATTTACAACTATTGCAAACGACAATTATCAGATAAATAGAATGCGAACTGCTTTTAATCCAAAGGATGATGCATCAATGAATCTTAGGTTATTGAATCAAAGGAAATTTGCAGCTTATTTAAAAAACCGTCCTATAGGAGGTGGAGTAGGTCATGCAGGTAATCGAGCGCAAAAATTTGTTCCTTATGGATACCTTGCCAATATTGCCACTGATAGTTGGTTTGTTATGATATGGGCCGAATGTGGTATCGTTGGTTTGTTTCTGCATTTATTTATTCTCTTTTATATATTAGGTAAAAGTATTTATATCGTTATGTTTAGGCTTAAAAACAAAGAGTTAATAGCCAAATTAGGAGTGTTGCTTTGTTGTATGTTTGGTATTATTGCTGCAAGTTACAGCAATATGTATCTAGGTCAGTTTCCAACACATATTTTGTTGTTTACAAGCATGGCATATATCTTTTTAGGTGTTAATTTAGAGAAGCAGTTGGAGCATGATGAAAAAGAAAAGTTGTTACAGAATAAGCTATTAACTTCACAATAATTCAGTATGGAAGGTGTAATAGTTTTTATAGTTATTGGATTGGTTCTGTTTACTCCTATAGGGTTTTATGCAGGATATTCTCAACATCAAAAGGACCTTAAGAAAGAGATGGAAGAGCAAAATAATATGGATGATATATTAAATCAAAACTAAATTTTTTTTATTATGGATAACAACTCAAATTTACCTCTTGTTTCTATTGTTTCAATAAATTATGATCATCCTGAGGTTACCTGTGCCATGTTGGAAAGTATGCGAAAGGTTACTTATCCTAATGTGGAGGTGATTGTTGTTGATAATGCTTCTCCTAACGACAATCCTGCTATTATTAAGCAAAAGTATCCTGAGGTTGTTTTTATCCAGAGCGAAAAGAATCTTGGCTTTCCGGGTGGCAACGACTTAGGTATTCGCCAGGCAAAAGGTAAATATATTATGTTGCTTAATAATGATACCGAAGTTGTTCCGGGCTTTCTCGAACCATTGGTAGCCAAGATGGAAAACGATCCTACTATTGGTATTGTTAGTCCTAAGATTAAGTTTTTTGATTCCCCACAGTTGTTACAATATTGTGGTATATCGCCTATCAATCTCCTCACTATCCGCAGCAAAGGTATTGGTTTTAACGAAGTTGATAATGGGCAATATAATATGGATACCGAACAAGCTTATGCGCATGGTGCCGCTATGATGCTTAGGCGCGAAGTGATTGAGAAGGTTGGCTTGATGGCTGATATCTATTTCCTTTACTACGAAGAACTGGATTGGTGTTTTCGTACACGACAAGCCGGCTACAAGATCTATTATGTACACAATTCGTTAATCTATCACAAAGAGTCCGTTTCAACAGGTAGATTTAGTCCATTAAAGACTTATTATATCAACCGTTCCAGATGGTTGTATATGCGCAGGCATGTCACTGGTTTTAATTTGATGCTGGCAGTTATTTACCAAACCTTTGTATCGATACCTAAAAATACTTTGGTTTATTTTATTAAAGGTGATTTTAAGAATTTAACAGCTTATTACAATGCATTGAAATGGATTATAAAGAATTGGTTTAACAAAAGCATATTTGAGAATCCTACATTGTAATATGTTTTAATTAATAAAGAAGAATTTATTTTATTTAATAATAATTTCGGTTTTAATTTTATTTGTTAGTATCATAACGGTTTGTTCTATACCCTTTACGGGAATGCTTTTGTATTTTAACGATTTATTTGTGAAACATTGTTGAAACTTTTGTCAATATAAAACGTTTACATTAATAAGAGTTCTTAAATAAGTATCTAAACTTTAAAAGAAATGATGACAGATTGTACAAATAGTAAGAATTATATTCAAGCAAGCCACGGCTCATCAACCTGCGGAATTTGTACAAACAGCAAGTTAACTCCTATCATAAATCATAACTCACAACAAAACAATTGTTTTAATCTTTATAACTATCTTCAAAAAGACTTAAGTAACGGTAATATCCGTTGTCAAGGTCTTGTTAACGATTATCAAGGTCTTGTTAACGATTATCAAGGTCTTATTAACGACTATCAAGGTCTTGTTAACGATTATAAAGGTCTTGTTAACGATTATAAAGGTCTTGTTAACGATTACAAAGGTTATGTTAACGATTGTAAAGGCTTTGTTAACGATTGTAAACATCATTATAACGAATTATTGGATTGTTTTAATGAGAAATTAGAAAAACAACTTAAAGATCTTACTAAGTGCTTAACAAAAAAAGATACTTTCCTTTCGAATTACGAAACAATTACTGTGGTTGGCAAATAATTCATAGTACTCTTTAGGAGTGCTTTGAAAAAAAGCTGTAAGCATCATCGCGAATCCCGCACGTGCGGGAAAGCAATCTAATTAATAAAAATAAACGAGATAGCTTCGGGCAAAGCCCACGCAATGATGTCAGCGTTATTTAAGTAATTATGTTAGATAATTTAAAATACAATTATATATGGCATTAAAATACAAAAATAAAAAGACTGTGCCTGATGGGACACATCTTGAAAAAATAGAATGGCACAAAAGTACTGCCGATAAACAAAAACTGCATACATTGTTAGTTCCCGATGCTCCAATGTCATTTGTAGATAAAACAGCTCTGGCAATAAAAGCTGAAACCAACTATAATCTATGGAAAGGAGGAGATAATGTTGCGAAAATTACTTTTAAAAAAACCATGATAGAATTACAAGATGGTACTTACGTTAATGGTGTATATTTTGAAACAGTAGCAAATGATACTGATAATGCTGAATTGTTTGAACTACTAGGTTATGAATCTTATAAGACACCTGCTAAAGCTGAAAAAGCTCTTATTAATGTATATAATACTAACATCCTAGGAGTGTTGTTATTTATATTAAAAGCTTTCTTAAAAACTAAATTCTACAATGTAGAAGGAATGATGAAAACGGGCGATGTTTGGGGAGCTGTTCAAGACTTTCCTGTATTGCCTACTTCTAATGACACTTCAAGTGGGTTTGTATCAGGTGCGTTATATTTGGTAAGAACTCAACCTGTGTTTACTAATGGTAAAAAAGGAGAATGGACTCCTTGGTTCGAAATAAGAGTGAGGTAAATTAATTATGAATTGAAAACTGAATTCGTAAAAAAGACCTTCATCATTAATATGATGAAGGTCTTTTTTTTATATGTTTAAACAATTAATTACATTGAATTCATTCATAATTCATAATTGTTTTCCTAATAGTCTAAACATCTAAAAGCCTTTTTTCTCCGTATTTAAAATATCTTCATAAATAAGCTTCACATTATTAACCCACGAATGCGTTTTGGCAACCTCTCTACGATGCTTTTGCTTTTCAGGATTATCTTCTGCTAAAGCTTTTTCAATTAAAGTAATATACTCATCCGAATTGTTAGCTAAATAGGTACAATCAGCAAAATATTCCATCGCTTTAGTCATGGTAGCTACGGTAGGCTTGCTCATTGCCAGATACTCGTCAATTTTGCGGGGATAATTGCCAACAGTAAATATATTTAACCTTTGGGGATTAATAGCTATGTCGAATCCTTTGATATAAGCAGGCAATTCGCTCATATTACGACTACCTAAAAAGTGCACATTGGGCAATTTATGTAAAGCAGAGTTCTTGAACCCATCATCCTCAGGTCCCACTAATACAATACTCCATTCGGGCTTAGCTTCAGCAATTTTAATAAGCAATTCAATATCCAGACGACCCTCGGTAAGGAAGCCCATATACCCGATAATAGGCTTGTTAACACTTGCAATGTCGTCAGGAACTTTAATACTATTATCTTCGTCGTTAAAAAGACTTAAATCACATCCCTGCCCAATCATGTGCGAGTTGCTGTTGTACTTAAGTGCAAAATCAGCATAAAAAAGAGAATTAGTAACAATAAGATCAGACTTCTCAATCAACAAAGGCTCCATGTATTTGCCATGTCGTTTCCAGTAAGGAGTTTCTATAAGATAATCTCTTATATAATAGATACTCATAGCAGGCTTTAAGAGCTCTTTTATGTAAAAACTCCTAAAGATATCACTGTCGTTAAAATGATAGAAATTGTTAAGTTTTATTTCATCAATAGCATATTGAATTTCTTTGGCAAGCTTCCTATTATTATATTTATTAATGATTTTGAAAAGAAAGTTAAAGGGAATCTTACTAGTTGATTCAATAATTATTCGGGGATAAAAAACAATAAGGTTGTCGTTAATCTTTTCAAAACAATCTTGTTTTCCTTTAATAATATTAAGCCTTTTTATAATAGAGGGGTCCTTCTTTTGCCTTAAAACAGTCAATCTGTCAAGAGGAAAATTAACATACAGCACCCTATTATTCTTAGATATTTCTTCGGCTATATTCTTGCAATTGCTACCAATAGGAGTGTCCCATGCCTGAAGTCCTGTGATTACAAAATCTTTTCCTTTAATCATAATTAACTTAGTTTAGATAAATAAAAACAATAATTATAAATCTTTTATAGTAAACTTAGAACTATACCACCATTCTTTAGGATTAGTAATATGCAACATATCTCTAAGACCACCATAATGATCCTGCATTATTTCTATATCCGGACAATGATTTATTTCAATTATCATTGGCCCATTATCAGTGCACGCAACATCCCAACCTAAATATTTAATATCTCTAAACTTTTGAGTTGCCATTAATATATACTCTTTAACTTCTTCCCAATTTGATAGTTTTGATTCTTTAAATGTAAATTTAGTATCCGGATGTTCGTAAAACTTAACATGGTTTTTAGAATAAGCAAAATCAGACATCACTCCTGTTATTGGATCAACTTTTAGATATAAGCCACCACTGCTTGCATTATCAACTTGTTTGCCACCCGAACCTGTTCTTAATAATGAAACAAGTAATTTCGCCTTACCATTCTCACATTCAGTAAACATTCTGTAAGTATTAACTGAATGTGGGTATATATTATTCATCTCATCGCTCTGAAAAATACCTTCCTGCACAATATATGAGCCATCATTCACTTCTTTTAATAAATAAGCATGATCTAGTTTTACATTATTTTCATCATAAAAATAAGTATCTTTTTTGTTGAAAACATATATCCCTTTACCTCCGGTACCCATTATTGGTTTAACAAATATCTTATTTGCTTTACTTTCGTTAATGATTTCGTTTACTTTTGTACTAGTTATATAACCATTATACTCATCATAAAATTGATCGAAATCAAACCTGAAAATCATTCTTGGTTGTGCAATATTATATCCTTTTAAAGTAGCATAAGATAATCCCTTATCCTCACAAACAATACTATAATCTTTTGAAATCCTTGGAAAGAATAGATAATATGCAAAATAATCAGGAAGATACTTTTTCATTTCTTCAATAGTAAGCACGCAATCTTTTCTGTAAAAACTGTAATAGTAATATTGTAGCGGTTTACAACCCCAATGTTTTTGTAATATAGCTTGTTCCTGCTTTATTTGACTAGCTGGCTTTCTATCTTTACATTCATTAAATCGCATAATAGCAGCCCCGTAAAAATTCTTTTCAAATTCTTGCTTTCTGCTTCTCTCACCTGCTTTTTTCATTAAAAAATAAAAGTCTTCTCTTATTGTATGCATAATGTTTTCGTATTATTTATTATTTCTAACTTGATTTATATTTTAAATTATTATCTAATATATAATTTATGAAGCAATATTAAAATTGATTTATAATTCTTTAATAGTGTATTTGGAGTTGTACCACCACTCTTTAGGATTAATTTTAAGTACATCCCTAATCCCACCATAACAATCCTGAATAAGATTTAAACTCGGGCCATTGTTAATTTCGATAACAACAGGACCTTTGTCCGACACAGCAATATCCCAACCTAAATACTTAATATCTCTGAATTTAGTAGCTACTATAAGCACAAAATCTTTCACCTCTTCCCAGTTAGAAAACTTTGCATCTTTATAAACAAACTTAGTATCAGGATGCTCATAATGGATAGTATGATATTTAGTATAAGCATACTCAGCCATCTTGCCGGTTTCAGGATCTATTTTAATAAACAATCCCCCTGAACTAGCATTGTCCACTTGTTTGCCTCCGCTACCCATTCGTAATAATGAAAATACAAGTTTAGCTTCACCATTTACACACTCAGTTACCATGCGATAAGTATTAGCAGAATGCGAATAGAGTTTGTTCATCTCTTCGCTTTGTATCATCCCTTCCTGCACCACATACGAACCTTCATTTACTTCTTTTTTAAGTAAATTATATTCGAGTTTAACACCTTTTTCATTAATGAATAATTGATCCTTCTTATTAAAGATTAAGATTCCTTTGCCACCCATTCCAAGATTAGGTTTTACAAATAACTTCTCAGCTTTAGATGCGTTAATTAATTCATCAACAATAGTACCATTAATAGGTCCATTGAATTCATCATAGAACTTTCCATCATCAAAACGGAAGATCATTTTAGGCTGCGAAAGGTTGTAACCTTTAAGGATTGCATAAGTAAGACCTTTATCCTCACATAATATGCCATAATCTTTAAAACTCCTTGGATAGAAAAGATTATAGATAAAATAATCAGGAACAAACTTCTTCATCTCCTCAATTGTAACCTTACAATCTTTCCTGTAAAAATCATGATAGTAATAATGTAAGGGCTTACATCCCCAATACTTTTGTAAGATATTCATCTCTTTCTTTATTTGAGATGGATCTTTACGCTCTTTACAATTATTGAAACGTTCCATATCAATCTCATAAATCTCAGTTAAGAAATGTTGTCTTCTTTGCTTTTCAGCTACTTTCTTCCAAAAATAATACAATGTTTCACGAAATGAATGCATAAGGCTTAAGTTTTAAATGTTAGTGTTAATAATGTTATTATATTCTGATAGCATTTGAGTAGCCATCGCCTTCCAGGTAAACTTTGCTGATTGGATATATCCCTTTTCAATAAGACTATTTTGTAAAGATATATTATTTAGCAATTCAATCATGGCATCAGCTATTTCTTCCGGCTTAAAAGGATCAGTCAATAAAGCAGCATCACCCGCAACCTCAGGCATAGAAGATGTATTGGAAGTAATTACCGGAACTCCACAAGCCATTGCCTCCAACATCGGGATGCCAAAACTTTCTCTTAACGAAGGGTAGAGAAATAGACACGAAAGCGTATAGATAGAAGGTAAATCTGTATTCGGGATGTAACCGGTTAAGAACAATTTATCTATCAAATGTTCTTCATTAATCTCTTGTAAAGTTCTTAAAACAAAATCTCTGTTCAAATCAAGAATAACCAAAGGAGTTGCATCACCACTTTTGCGATAGTAAATTGCAAGTGCTTGTAATAAACCTTTTGTGTTCTTCTTAGGATCGGTATTGCCAAGGAAAAAGAAATACTTATCAGGAAGATTATACTTAGTTTTTACTCTTTCAAGTTCCACTTGATCATTATTCTTCTTAAAATAAACACTTACTCCATTGTAAATTGCTTTAATTTTAGCATCACTCAGATTAAATAGCTTCGCAATTCTTCTTTTCTCAAATTCTGATACAGTTATTATCCTCGAACTCTTTTTAACTATTTTAGGAACAACTAATCGTCTATATAAATTACCAAACTTTTGATAGTTGGTCCCTTTTCCAAAAAGAGTATTTTTAATGCTCTTTTCCATATAGATAATGTCGTGCAAAGTAACAATAAGCGGAGTTGAAACAAATATCGGAGCAGTATTACTGGTGCAATGCAACAACTGACAATTATCATTCTTAATAGCTTGAGGAAGATATATCTGTTCCCACAAAGCATAATTCCCATTAATTAACCGTATCTTGAAATTATCTGTCTCCTGTATGCAAGTTGAATCTTCATCAGGACGAACATAAATGAAATATTCATTAACTTTATCTAGTTTCTGGAGCTCTCTTATTAATTCAAGAGCAACCATATCCATCCCATGTTTTTTTAAACGAAATATTCTTTGAGCTTCAATTCCTATTCTCATTATTCTTGTTTATTTGTTACATCAGATTTCACCCCATGTGGTGTGTGTATAAATTGTTTACCTGCCCCTTTGATCTTTAATAAAGCAGTTAACATTAATAAAAATCCTTTTGGTATATATAATAGTGCCTTTAATGTTTTTGTATTATAAAACTTTAAAGGGACTGATATTATCAAAGATAAAGCTGTTGCCGTTAAGATTGATATTCCTAAGAGTAAAATATTAAATGAAAGAACTTTTAATAAGAAAAGGCAAAACAATAGGAAAGTAAAGATGAAAGTAGAGCCTAGTAATAAGATACGTGGCAGAATAATCATCTGTAAAACTTTATTTAATAGATCTATATTCCCTTCCAGAAAGAACTTTTTAAATCCAATTATAGCATTATCTCTTAAGCAAGCTAACTGTGCATTTATCCATCTACGTCTTTGGTTTGTAAAGGAATCAGGATGTTGAACTTTCTCATCATATACTAATGCTGATTGTTCGTATTCTATTTTTAAGTTATCTCTTAGTAAATGGAATTCTAATTCTTTGTCCTCACCCACCGAATGAACATTTGCCATATAATTTTTATATAACTTATATTCAAAAGCCATCCCTGAACCTATCAATGCTGAAGATAATCCTAATGCCCTATGTCCTTTTCTAAAGATATGATTATTTATTTCTTCACTTATACCATCTAATAATGCTATTGTTGTATTTAAATTCTTAGCCAAACGATGCCCCTGAACAATTCGACAACCATTCTCAAAGCACAAGTTTACCTTTTCAAGAAAAGTAGTTTCCATTATATTGTCCGCATCTAAGATTAGAGCTATATCATAGTTATCTCCAGCCTCATTCATTGCATAGTTTAAGGACTTTGATTTAGTGCTTTTATCAAAATTAACTTCAATTACTTTAATAGGCAACGACTTTAATGTTTGAATAGTTTCAGGTTGCAATTTATCTGCTATGATAAATACATCATAATATTCGGATGGGTAAGTTTGCTTAATTGAATTAATAGCAGTATCTATTATAATATTATCTTCTTTATAAGAAGGGATAAATATTGCAAATTTCCTTTTAATATAACTATCAGGAGTAAGGATTTCCTTTTGTTTTTTTAATCCGGCAATAGCATAAATTAAAATGTATAAGCTATTAAATATAAAAATAGCTAATAATGAGTAGATAAATAACCGCAATATATAAAGTAAGATTTCTGTCATTCTTAAGAAATTACATAATTAATAAATATTAAGAATAAATATTATATCTCTCAATAAAGAATCAAAGATACTTATAATTTGAATAACTAAACAATTAATTATTGTTTTTTGTTAACAAAAATAAGTTAATAATAAATATTTGAATTCATTAAGCCTTATTAAGAAATATTCTATTATATAAAACAAAAGAAGCTCCGAAATAATCAGAGCTTCTTTCTTAGTATTATCTATTAGAGTATTTAATTAGTTAGTATGCATAGCTTTTAGCTTTGCTTCCATTATAATTAAATCCTGTTTTGCATTATTGATTTTCTTTTCAAATTCCTGTTTCAAAAGATCAGCATTCTTTGAATGAGCAAGGAAACCTATATTATTTTCCCACAAACCAATGTCTTCTTTTAATTGAGTAATTTTATTTTGCAAGTAAGTACGTTCTTTTCCAATAAACCTGCTTGCATCAGCCGGATTCATTCTTTCAACTCTATTATTAAAGTTTACAGCTGAAACTTCAGCACTGTTCATCTTTAAATTCTCAAAACATTTATTAATAGTCTGACGGAATTCATTCTGGATTCTATCTTTATGAGCTAGAGGAATAAAACCTATCTCAGTAAACTGGCGTTGGAAATCTTTTAAAGCTTGTAAATTTTCATTACGATCTATTCCAAATTCATAAGCTTTAACTTTTTCAATTAACTCCTCTTTCTGTTTTAGATTGTTTGTTTCGTTTTCAGTAATGTTCTTGAAGAATTCATTTTTATTATTAAAGAATTCATCACAAGCAGCTCTAAAACGATGCCAAATTTTATCAGAGGTTTTGCGAGGGACAGGACCTGTTTCTTTCCATTGTTTTTGTAAATCCAACAACTCTATAGTTGCAGCCCTCCAATCATTACGCAATTTAATAGATTCGGCTTGTAGACAAAGATCAACTTTAAGATTTAAGTTATTAACCTGTACTTCTTTTAGTTTATCGTAATATTCTTTTTTATTAGCATAAAATGTATCCAGATAAGTTTTAAATCTTGCCCAGATTTCATCATTCATTTTTCTTTCAATAGGACCTACTGTTTTCCAAATCTTAATTACTTCGTTAAGCTCGTCGGTGCTACTTTGATAATCATCTAATGAATTATGTTCTTTGTTTGCTATTTGTTCGGCCTTTTCGCACAAAGCATTTTTTGTCAGTAAGTTTCCTTCATGTTCGCCTTGTTGTTTTTCGTAGAATTCACGTCTTCTATCATTAATCTGATCAGATATGTTTTTAAAACGTTCCCATAATTCATCTCTTTTATCTTGAGGAACAGGACCAATGTTTTTCCATTCTTCATGATAATGTTGAAGTTTTTTAAACGATGAATGGATTGAAGAATCGAGTAATAACTCCTCTGCCTTTTCGCAAAGATCCATTTTACTCTCCATATTCTTCTTCATATCTAAATCCTTAAGTTCTTTATTGATTTTAACTTTATCAAAGAACTTTTCAACAAGAAAATGATAGTTTTGCCATAGAGTATTTACCTCTAATCTTGGCACCTGACCAATTTGTTTCCATCTTTCCTGCAACGTTTTAAACTCGTCGTAAGTATGTTTAAGCGTTTCATCTGAGTTAATAAGTTCTTTTAACTCATCAATAATTGCTTGTTTCTGTGCTAAGTTATCAAGTTTAACTCTTTCTTGTTCGTCATTAAATAATGCTTTTCTTTCTCTGTAAACATCGAAAGCAGCTCTAAACCTAAGCTCAACATTATCTTCTTCGGGCGAAAATTCTTCTTTCTTTCCACCAGTTGCAACGAATTTCTCAAGCAGAATTTGTTTTTCGTCCTTAACTATTTTTATGAAAGCTACTTTTATTAAAGAAACTTTCGTCTTTACGCTATTAATGTCCTCTGATTTTATGACTTCTTCTAAAAGTACAACTAGTTCTTCTTTAGAAAGTATGTCATAATTAATATCAGATTCTTCTTCTTCAATATTTGATTCTAAAGAGTCTATTTCGTGAATGTCAAGATGCATTTCAGGAATATCAATTGTTTCAATACTTGCAGTTGGTAACTCCTCAATCTTTTCTTCAACTATAGCAACTATTTCTACAGGTGTTTCTTCCTTTACAGGTTCTTCCACTTCTGTAATAGTTGGTAATTCCTCAATTACTTCAATCTTTTCTTCAACATTTGCGACTACTTCTACAGGTGTTTCTTCCTTTACGGGTTCTTCCACTTCTGCGATAGTTGGTAATTCTTCTGCTTTTTCCTCAACAACTTCAACTTCAACAGGAGTTTCTACAGTCATATCAGTTTCAGTATGACTTTCTTCTTTTACAGTTTCAGTAAGTTCATCAGTTGATTCAATTACTTCATTTACTTTTTCTGTTGTGTCTTTTGGAATAGCTTCGGCATCGGTTTCTGTAACATTGTTCTCGTGTACTTCAATTTTCTTACGAGTCTTTTTTGGCTTTTCTGTTTCAGAATGATCATTTCCGTTTAAGTTCTCGGTAATTTCAACCACTGGTTCAATTACTTCATTTACTTCGTCGGTAATTGTCTCAATTACCACATTTTCGTTTGAATTAACTTCGTTTAATGCTTCGTTTTCCTGAATGTTTTCAGGCTCCTTAGATGTTGTATCCATATTGTTTTTCTGTATTATACACAGATTTTGTTTTCTCGTTTCAGTATCATTAACTGAAAGTCTGATTTAGAAGATCTGTACTTAAATTAATAAATATATTTATAAAATAAAAAATAGATTAACTGTTCCCTTTCTTTACAAAAGTTGAGCAAAATTATTAATAATATTAGACTCTGCAAATAAATATTAAGTATATTTTAAAATTTAATCTTAAGTTAATATAAAAATGCTGTCTTATTACTTAAAAACAAACAATTTAACAACTAACAATATAATAATTATTAATTATTATTCAACTCCTTTTGAATTAAAAATAATATACCCGAAATTAAATAAGAAGGAGAAGGGTTGATCGTAATCTTGATAATAATTTACACTAATACTTATAGGACCAACAGGGCTATGAAAGACTAAAGAAGAGGATCCCATAAAGTAACGATTCTTAAATTTCTCACCATAAAAGGCACTGAAATCATTAGCCTGATTAATTTCTTTATAGGGTTGAAATATATATCCTTCTACTCTTAAATCAAAGTTTTTTATAAGGGTGTAAACATTTCTTACTCCTCCGGCCAGGAATTGATTAGCACGATAAGCAGGCATAAAAAGAGTTCTGGTTTCTGGTATAGGCGTAAAAGGTTCGGCGGCCAAAGCACTGGCAGTATAATTGCTAAATAAAGGCTGCGCTGAGTAAAAGGCTTCTAAATAAATCCCGGGAATATAACGACCTATTGGTTTAAAATAAGTATCGAAGATAAACTTAGCTTGCAACCATTGATGCTGGAAAGTTACATCTTTCTGTGTTGCAGTAGTGCCTGCAATAAAATCTTCTTTGCCTTTTATGAAATTTGCCTGTAATAAAACATGAGAACCTTTATAGGCGTATTGTTTTTTATTTTGTGTGAAAATCTCATAACGGAAATTAATACAGTCGGCATCTAAACTAGTTTGGTCGGCTACATCAGTCCTGCTGAAAGCATTTGTTTGATAATATTCATTGTTAAAATCTGAATGTACATATCCAAAAACTAATTTAGAATTATTCCTTAACGGGAAGCCAAAATCTAAGCCAAAATGTATTTCGTTTTGAATTAAATACGAAGGTGTTTTATCTTCGAAGAAATAAGTATGTGTTTTGAAATAATCCCATTGATTCATCACAAAACTACCTTCAAAATAATAGGGCAGTCGTGTAGGGATATCGTAACGACCTCTTGCTGCAACCGAACTATAGAACTTGCCAATATAAGAATTGGCGATAATACTGGTGGCTGTTTTCCCAAACTGTTTATATTGTAACTGAACAAAGGCTTCGTTGATAGGGCTCGAAGAGATATCGCCTCCAAATTCGGCGACAAATCTTTTATCCTTCTTAATATTTAAAAACAACCCATAATTCCCGGTCGTGTCATTATATAATAAGGTAGGGGAGATATAATCAAGCTTTTCGTCAGTAAGTAATTTAAAATATTCTGTTTTGATATTTGATAACAGCGTAGATTTTAAATTGCGATACAAGATAGTGTTTACATAAGCCTGTTGGTTTTTATTTAATCCAGTAATGCTTATTTTATCAATCAATAAGGCAGGTTTCTTTTGATTGAATATCCTACGTTTTTCTTTGATTGATTCGGCAGGAACTACATCCGTAACATATTTCCTTATCTCATTAATATTGCGTATTGCAGCCACATAGCCGCTATCAATAAACTCTGATGTATTGCTAAAGTCGATAACATTTACCGGCCTTACATTGGGTTCAATTAATACTCCGTTTCCACAAATGACTGAATAATCTGTCTTTTCCATCAGCATATTCTGTATTTGCGAAATAATATTATCCTCATTAGGTGCCGAATAATTCTTTACAACTTTACTTCCTATTATAATATCAGGCGAAAAATCATTATACATAATATTGGCAGGGAAATTATTATACATACCTCCATCAAATAGCAAAGCTCCATTTATCTTTATAGGTTTAAAATAAAAAGGAAAAGTCATAGAGGCTCTTATTGATTTACCCAAATCTCCATTGCGTAAGGTAACGGCTTCGTTTTTGTAAATATCTGAAGCCATACATCTAAATGGCACAAACAGACTGTCGAAATTACCTTTGGCTACAGCACTGGCTCCTGCAAATATCTCCATAAATTCAAAGTCCATTTGAAACGGTGATACGATATTGGTAGGTATTTTGGGCTTGATTGTCTGATCGTAAGTAAACCTTAAATCAATCCAGGAGGCATTAGGGCTTTCTTTTTTAAAATAATAAACATATTTATCATCTATTTTGCCCGCAACCCATTCGGCAAATGCTTTTGATAAAAACAATTTCTCCATATCATCTGGCGAATAACCGGCAGCGTATAGCCCACCAATAATAGCTCCCATCGACGTACCTGCAATATAATCAATCGGAACACCATTTTCTTCAAGAGCTCTGATGACCCCAATATGAGCCACGCCTCTGGAGCCTCCTCCGCTCAACACCAGCCCAACTTTTTGCGAATTAGCTACAGTATTGATGAAAAGAAGAAGTATTACGATTATTATTTTCTGAATATTACGCATTTATATTATTAGAAATTGAGATGTTAAAAGTACTACTTTTTTATTAAATAACACTTATATGTTAGATTTTATTGTAAGAAAAATAAAAAGGTTGTTTAGGCTATTAGACTTTTAGGAAATAAATAGTGCCTAAAGTTTGGAGTTTGAAATGCCTAAAGTTGAAGACAAGGCTTTTAGCTGTTTAGACTTTTAGGCTATTAGGAAAACAATCTTTCCTGACAGGTTTTTCCGTCCTGTCAGGTATAATAGCCTATTAGATTTATACCTTTCAGGAGGATCTAACAGGATAAATATTAAAAAAAACCTTCACTCAATAAAGAATGAAGGTTTTTTGTCTTCCTAATAGCCTAATAGTCTAATAACCTAAACACCTAATAGCCTTTTTTCCAACTTTAAGTACTTCAAGTATTTCAAGTACTTTAGTCACTTTCTTCCTATTCCCTATAAATATCTAAGCCCCAGCTACCATCATCGGTTAGGTTTAGGTTGCTGACATTTAAGAA
>TBL_comb47_HYPODRAFT_10001614_pt1 | contig 29047 bp, 24 predicted proteins | sample TroBogypolimnion_40_FD_10682 | JGI IMG/M metagenome (IMG submission 10682) | reverse complement strand
CCGTAGATGCCCTTCATGAAGAGCCCCTTGAAGATCACCTTGCCCCAGTCGATGGCCACGTCCTCCGGGAAGATGCCCAGCAGGGCGACCCGCCCGCCGTTCACCATGCCGTCGATCATGCCCCGGAAGGCGCTGCCGTTGCCGCTCATCTCCAGCCCGACGTCGAAGCCCTCGGTCATGCCCAGTTCGTGCATGACCGATTTCAGGTTCTCCTTGCTCACGTCCACGGCCCGGGTGGCGCCCATCTTCCGGGCCAGGTCCAGGCGGTATTCGTTCACGTCGGTGATGACCACGTTGCGCGCGCCGACGAAGCGGGCGATGGCCGCCGCCATGCAGCCGATGGGTCCCGCGCCGGTGATCAGCACGTCCTCGCCCACCATGTTGAAGGAGAGGGCGGTGTGGGTGGCGTTGCCGAACGGATCGAAGATGGAGGCCATCTCGTTGGAGATGCCGTCGCGCAGCTTGAACAGGTTGGTGGCGGGCAGCGCCAGGTACTCGGCGAAGGAGCCGGGCCGGTTCACCCCCACCCCGACCGTGTTGGGGCAGAGGTGGCGCTTGCCGGCCTTGCAGTTGCGGCAGTGGCCGCAGACGATGTGGCCTTCGCCCGAGACCCGGTCGCCGACCTTGTAGCCTTCCACTTCGTCGCCGACCTGCTCGATCACCCCGGCGTACTCGTGGCCCACGTGCATGGGCACCGGAATGGTCTTCTGGCTCCAGGCGTCCCAGTTCCAGATGTGCATGTCGGTGCCGCAGATGGCGGACGTGTGGATGCGGATGAGCACGTCGTTCGGGCCGATGGTGGGGACCGGGACGTCCTCCATCCACAGACCGGGCTCACGCTTGCTCTTGACCAATGCCTTCATGGATCACCTCGTGGATGCGTTTGGAGAAAGCTACTTGATCACGCCCAGGGCGCGGCCCACCTTGGCGAATGCCGCGATGGCGGCGGCGATGTCGTCGGAACTGTGGGCCGCCGACATCTGGGTGCGGATGCGGGCCTGGCCCTTGGGCACCACCGGGAAGAAGAACCCGGTGACGTAGACGCCCTCTTCCAGGAGCGCCGCGGCGAAGGCCTGGGCCAGGGGCGCCTCGTAGAACATCACGGGGATGATCGGGTGCTCGCCCTGGAGCAGCTTGAAGCCCAGCTGCTCCATCCCGGTGCGGAACTGCAGGGCGTTGGCCCGCAGCTGCTTGCGCAGTCCGTCCCCTTCCCTGAGCATGGCCAGCACCTTGAGGCTGGTGGCGACGATGGAGGGGGCGAGGGTGTTGGAGAACAGGTAGGGCCTGGACTTCTGGCGCAGCATGTCGACCACCGGCTGGCTGGAGGCGATGTAGCCGCCCGAGGCCCCGCCCAGGGCCTTGCCCAGGGTGCCGGTGAGGATGTCCACCCGGCCCATGACGTGGTGGTGCTCGTGGGTGCCCCGGCCGTTCTCGCCGATGAAGCCCACCGCGTGGCTGTCGTCCACCATGACCATGGCGCCGTAGCGCTCGGCCAGGTCGCAGACGCCGGGCAGGTTGGCCAGGTAGCCGTCCATGCTGAACACGCCGTCGGTGACCACCAGCTTGAATCGGGCGCCGGCGTCGTCGGCGGCCTTGAGCTGGGCTTCCAGGTCGGCCATGTCGCTGTTGGCGTAGCGGAACCGCTTGGCCTTGCACAGGCGGACGCCGTCGATGATGGAGGCATGGTTGAGGGCGTCGGAGATGACCGCGTCGTCCTCGCCCAGGAGCGCCTCGAACACGCCGCCGTTGGCGTCGAAGCAGCTGCCGTAGAGCTGGGTGTCCTCCATGCCCAGGAACGAGCTGAGCTGGGCCTCCAGTTCCTTGTGGATGTCCTGGGTGCCGCAGATGAAACGCACGCTGGACATGCCGAAGCCGCGCTGGGCCAGGCCCTCCTGGGCGGCCTTCACCAGGTCCGGGTGGTTGGCCAGGCCGAGGTAATTGTTGGCGCACATGTTCAGGACTTTCTGGCCGTTGACCAGCACCGATGCGCCCTGGGGAGAGGCCATGATCCTCTCTTTTTTATAGAGCCCCTGCTCTTTTAACTTGTCCAGCTCTGAGGATAAGAAATCTAAATATTGCTTGTTCACGTTGGACCCCTATGTAGCTCGGCCATTATAGGACGCTCCTAAAGTGAGGGTAGTCACAGCCTCCCGGAGGGGCCAAAATGGGGATATAGCATCTGCTGGAGGACCCCGTGACGCTGCGCCGCCTGTTCGTCGTTCCCGTGCTGGCCGTCGCGCTGGGCTGCGGCCCTTCCCATCTGTCCCGGCGCGAGGCGGAGAACGATATCCGCAAGGACTACCCGGTGGTGGTCTCGGTCAAGGTGCCCGAATCCGCCAAGGCCATCAAGGGCTCCCCCGAACACGCCAAGCTGGTGAGCCTGCAGGAGGCGCTCGCCCGCAGCGGCTGGTTCGCCGTCACCCGGAGCCCGGAAGGGGACCGGGAGCAGTTCCAGTTCAAGCTCAAGCCCCAGGCGCCCAAGACCATCCGCACCGGCGCCAACGGGTTCGAGCTTCCGGCGGCCGAGGCCGAGTTCGTCCGGATCCTCCCCCGCCGGGAGGTCACCCGGGACGGGGTGCGGGTCACCTACCTGATCCGCCTGGTCCACCCCACCGAGCATTTTCCCATCTTCCTGGCCCTGCATCCGGGCGTGCGGGTCGGGGAGACGAAGGAGCGGCACGCGTCCTACCGCCAGGAAGGCCGCAACTGGATCATGCTGGAGACCGACGAGTCCTTCAAAAAGGCCCAATGACCCCAGCCCTTCGCGGGTTCGGTCAATCTCCGGTATTCTCAAGGCTTGAGTAGGGGGAATCATGCACCACGAACGCATCGCCATTCTGGACTACGGGTCTCAGTTCACGCGGCTGATCACCCGCAGGCTTCGGGAGCTGGGCGCGTTCGGATTGGTGTACGGACCGGCGGCCACCGCCGAGGAGATCAAGGGCGCCGATCTGCGCGGCATCATCCTTTCGGGCGGCCCCAAGTCCGTGCTGGAGGAAGGCGCCCCCGACCTGGATCCGGCCATCCTCGAACTGGGCGTGCCGATCCTCGGGGTCTGCTACGGCCAGCAGCTGCTGGCCCGCAACGCCGGCGGCATCATCCACCGCTCCGCCCACCGGGAGTACGGCAAGGCCGCCATCCAGGTCCAGGACCCGGACAGCGTCCTGTTCCAGGGCCTGGACCCCGAGCAGCAGGTCTGGATGAGCCACGGCGACCACGTGGAGCAGGCGCCGGAAGGCTTCACGGTCACCGCCAAGACCCCCGGGGTGCCGGTGGCGGCCATGGAGAACCGGGCGCTGCGGCGCTTCGCCATCCAGTTCCATCCGGAAGTGACCCACACCACCCACGGCTCCGCCATCCTGCGCAACTTCCTGCACGTGTGCGCCATGAAGCTGGACTGGAACGCCGGCCACTTCATCGAGGAGAAGCTCAAGGACATCCGGGCCCAGGTGGGCGACGGCCGGGTGGTGCTCGGGCTTTCCGGCGGGGTCGATTCCAGCGTCGCCGCCCTGCTGCTGCACAAGGCCATCGGCAAGCAGCTCACCTGCGTGTTCGTGGACACCGGGGTCATGCGCAAGGACGAAAAGGCCCAGGTGCAGGAGGCCTTCGCCCCTTTCGACATGACCATCCGCTGGATGGACTCGGGCGCGGAATTCCTCGGCGCCCTGGCCGGGGTCAGCGACCCCGAAACCAAGCGCAAGGTCATCGGCAGGATCTTCATCGATGTCTTCGACCGGGAGGCCAAACAGCTGGATGCGGACTTCCTGGCCCAGGGCACCCTCTACCCCGACGTGATCGAAAGCTCCGGCATCGGCGGGGCCGTGCTGGTGAAGTCCCACCACAACGTGGGCGGCCTGCCCGACTTCATGAAGCTCAAGCTGGTGGAGCCCCTGCGCGAGCTGTTCAAGGACGAGGTGCGCCGGGTCGGCCTGGCCCTGGGCCTGCCCGAGGACATGGTCTGGCGCCACCCCTTCCCCGGCCCCGGACTGGCCGTGCGCATCCCCGGCTGCGTCACCGAGGAGCGGGTCAGGATCCTGCAGAACGCCGACGCCATCTTCATCGAGGAGCTGAAAGCGAGCGGCTGGTACCGCAACACCTCCCAGTGCTTCGCCGTGCTGCTCCCGGTCATGACCGTGGGGATCATGGGCGACGAGCGCACCTACGAGAACATGTGCGCCCTGCGGGCGGTCACCTCGGAGGACTTCATGACCGCCGACTGGGCCCGGCTGCCGCACGATCTCCTGGAGAAGGTGGCCCAGCGCATCGTCAACGAGGTGAAGGGGATCAACCGGGTGGTGTTCGACATCACCAGCAAGCCCCCGGCGACCATCGAATACGAATGAGCTAGGATGGTAGACCACGGGAGCAGCCCATGGCCGAAGGCGGATTGAAACGGGTGGTGGTGGCGGGAGGTTCGGGCCTGGTGGGCCGGCACCTGGCGGCCGCGCTGACCGCGGCGGGCGTCCGGGTCACCGTGCTGAGCCGCTCGCCCGGGGCGGCCCGCCTGCCGTCCGGGATCGAAGCGCGCGGCTGGGACGACCTGCCCGGGGTCCTGGAAGGCGCCAACGCCGTCATCAACCTCTGCGGCGAAGGCATCGCCGGCGGGCGCTGGACCCCGGCCCGCAAGCAGCGGCTGCTGGAGAGCCGGGTGGGGCCGACCGAGCGGATCGTGCAGGCCCTCGCCGCCGCCGCCCGGCCCGCGGTCCTGGTCAACGCCAGCGCCGTGGGCATCTACGGAGCCATGGACGGCCGGCCCGTGGACGAGGCCTCGGCCCCCGGCAAGGGCTTCCTGGCCCAGCTGTGCCGGCGCTGGGAGGCCGCCGCGGACGCCGCGCCCGCCGGGGTGCGGGTGGTGAAGCTGCGCCTGGGCGTCGTCCTGGCCCGGGACGGGGGCGCCCTGCCCCGGATGGCCTTCCCGGTGCGGCTGTTCCAGGGGACCCGGCTGGGCCACGGCCAGCAGGGCCTGAGCTGGATCCACGTGGACGACCTGGTCCGGCTCATCCTCGAAGCCGCCGCCAACCCCGCCTACCAGGGCCCGGTGAACGCCACCTCGCCCATGCCGGTCACCAACGAGACTTTCACCCGGGCCCTGGCCCGGCGCCTGCGCCGCCCGCTGCTGCCGGTGCCCGCCTGGATCACCCGGACCGCGCTGCGGGTCCTGCTGGGGGAGATGGGCCGGGCGATGCTGCTGGAAGGCGCCTTCGTCTATCCCGCCAAGGCGGAGCGGCTGGGATTCGAATTCCGCTTCCGGAGGGTGGAGGAAGCCCTGGCGGATCTGGTCTAGGGTTCAGGTTCGGACCAGGCGGCCCATGTGGGGGTGGCCGCCGGCATCGAAAGCACGACGACCCCCTGGTTCGCGCTGGCGGTCAAAGCCAGGCGTCCCGAAAAGAGCGCCTCGGCGACGGGCCATGGGCGATGGCAGGCCACCAGCGATTCCGGAACTTTCAGCAGGGCGGGCGTGTCCAGGAAGAAAGGGATTTCAGCGAAGATGTAGTTCACCGCGATCCGGACCTGGGCATCGGAGATGTCGGCGCAATCCTTCGACAGGCCGTTCAGGCGCCCGGCGATGGCCTGGCGGGAGACCCGGCTGCAGAGCTCCCGGAAGCCCTCCTCCCGCAGGAACAGCTGCTCAGCCTGATCCCTGAGCGAACAGTACAGCGGATCCTCCCGGAAATCCGAAAACCGGAAGATCCTGGCCTCCCCCTGCTTCACCCCCGCCACATGCAGGGCGCTGTGGAGGGACTTCATCTTCCGGCCCAGCGCATGGCGGGCCTTCCGGGCGGCGCCCTCAGGCGGGTCGCCGGCGGATTCCAGGAGCCAGGCCGCGTCCGCTTCGCCGGGCAGCATGATATCGAACCGGTGGAAGTTCTGTTTGGCCCAGACCAGCAGTTTTTCGATATAGGTGTCCGAGAACCGGCTGTTGAACAGGCTGACGCCGACCAGGACGTGCTCGCGCCGTCGCAGGATCAGCCCGCAGTTGGGGGTGGCGGGAGCGGGCAGGAAATGGGCTTCAAGGGCGAAACTGCGCATGGGGCCTCGAGGTGGGGTGTCCGATCAGAACAGGGGTTGCAAGGGTCAGTGGATCCCCACGCTTTCGTTGCCCACCCGGAACCCTGCCCCGCGCTGGGAGGACAGGATCAGCAGGGAGCCCGCGGCGACGGAGACGAGCATGAGCCAGGCCACGGACTTGAAGCTGTCGCTGTAGAGATGGCCGGAAAGGGAGATGGCGGAGGCCATGAGCAGCATCCGGAGCGACGAGAACAGGGCCGAGGCGCTGCCCTTCAGGTCCGGGAAGGCGTCGAAGATGGCGGCGAAAATGCAGCCGCAGGGCCAGACCACGCCCGCCACGTACAGGCACATGAGCAGGGTGATGCCCGTGGGCGAGTCGGGCAGGCAGAGCCCGTGCAGGAACATGCCGAGGCCGCCCAGCAGGGCGAGGCAGGTGCTGCCGATGGCCATCTTCTTCGCGTCCACCCGGCCGACCAGGGCGGGGACCAGCAGGCTGAGCACCGCGAACAGGCCCACCACGACGCCCTGGTAATAGACATAGCTGGACATGGGCACCTTCAGGGCCTCCAGGAACAGGAACGGGATGGTGGCGATGAAGATGAAATAGGGAATCGCCAGCAGCACCAGGCCGACGGTGGTGGTCATGAAGAACCGGCTGCGCAGCAGGGTGGCGTAGCTCTGCACCATCCGCCGGGCGGAGAACGGCGTTCTCTGGTCATCCGGCTGGCTTTCAGGCACCAGGAAACAGACCAGCAGGGTGGACAGGACGGACCCGCCCAGGATGAGCCCGAAATTGGAGCGCCAGCCGAAGTGCTCGCTGAGGAACGCGCCGGCGATGGGCGCGGCGGCCATGGTGATGGTGATCAGGCTGTTCATGAGGGAGAACAGCTTGATCTGCTTGTCCCCATGGAAGAGGTCGGCGATCACCGCCAGGGACAGGGTGGTGGGCGCGCTCACCCCCAGGCCCTGCAGCAGCCTTCCGGCCAGGAGCACCGGCAGGCTGGGGGCCAGCGCGCAGACCAGGCTTCCGGCGATGAACAGGGCGCACCCGGCGAGCAGGATGGGGCGCCGGCCGAAGCTGTCCGCCAGGGGGCCGACAAAGAGGCTGGAGAGGAAGTAGCCGATGAAGTTGATGCTGAGGGACCACTGGATCATCGCCTCGGTGGTGCCGAAATGCTGGCGGATCTGGGGGAAGGAGGGGGCGTAGAGATCCACCTCGATCCAGCAGAAGACCGCCAGGAGCACCAGGGACAGATAGATCAGGTGGCCTTTCTGGCCGGTTCGGGTGAGCATGGGTTTTTCCTTCGCTGGGCAGGCACCCGGCAGAACCTGCCGGAATGAATGCCAATGGCCCTGTTGAATGAATGGCACATATGACATTCAAGTTCCCGGCCCTGACCCCATCCGAGTACAGGCCGGTGCAAGATCGCAGGCCCTTGCCTACCGAGTCAGGGCCCCGGGGTGAACGTTAAGGCCAACTTCTTTTTATCCAGTTTTTATCCTCGTTCATCCACGTTCATCCCCGGCAGATTCTTGGCTGGGATTTCACCGGATCCGGCCCTCTTACGTCTCATCCAATGCTCTTGGCAGCATGTAATTGTTAATTTAGCCGGGGATGAACGGAGATGAACAGGGATGAAAAGGATGGGGATCCTGCAACCTTATAAGGCCGTCCAGCACCGATGAATCCATTGACACATAGGCAATTTTATATATTATTTATACAGACATCTTGACCCTGGCGCAGGAGCCCCGATTCCAGCAGTGGAGGCCACCCCCCCCATGCGCCAAGCCTATGCTCTCCTGCCCACGCTCACCATCGGCTTCCTCCTCGCCGCCGCTTCGCCCACCGCTGCGGCCAGCATCGGTCCCATCACCAGGGTCACACCCGATCTGTACACCGCCCAGAGGGACGACGGCCTTCATTTCGTGATGGAACGGGTGGATGCCGGCGCGACGGACGGGGAGAGCCGGGTGGCATTCTGGATCCGGTTCGCCGCCGAGGAACTGACGATGGAAAGGGAATACCGGGCCCTCTGGAGAACCCTTTCACCCGATCTGAAACAGCTCATGCCGTTGAAAGTCGTCGACCCGCACCGGTCGCTGGCGGGAGGGGTCCTCGGTTTCCAGCGCGCCATGGAGAACGAACGGGAGGCCATGGCCGCCCTGTCCGAACCTTCGAAGCACACTGGCGCCGGAACCGAACAGAAGAAGCCGTCCCGCAGGCTCGAAATCAGCAAGGAATAGACCACCGGCGCAAATCGTATTGACGTTCCCCGGGTAGGGATGTTACCAACTACTATCCCGATAACATCCATTCTCATTAATCACCGATGCCATGCGTTCAGGATCACGCCGGCACCATCCTGACGGGGGACTTGTGGGCAGCCAACGCTTCAAGAACATCCAGAACGCCTCCCTGGACCGGTGGCTGAAACGGATGGTCCTGATCATCCTGGTCCTGTTCGGCCTGCTGGGCGGAGGCTACATCCTGCCGCTGTTCAAGCAGAGGCTCGTGGAACAGCGCCAGGCCGGCTGCCAGCAGATCGTGGAGGCGGCGGTCACCCTGCTGGGCGACTACCAGCGGATGGAGCAGAAGGGCGACCTCAGCCACGAGGAGGCCCTGCGGCGGGCCTTCCAGAGCGTCCAGGCGCTCCGGTTCGACAACGGGAACTACGTGTTCGTCCAGGATTTCGATTCGAAGGTGTTGGCACACGCCATGCCCTCCCTGATCGGCAAGACCATGGGCGACGCCAAGGACGCCAACGGCAAGGCCTTCAACCAGGAATTCATCCGGATGGCCAAAGAGCACGGCGCGGGCTTCGTCAGCTACGCCTGGACCCGGCCCGGCACCCCGGGCGCCGTGCCCAAGATGGGCTTCGTGAAGACCTTCGAACCCTGGCAGGTGATCGTCGGCAGCGGCGTCTACCTGGACGACGTGCTGGGCGCCTACCACCGCATGGCCCTGGTGCTCGCGGCGGCGTTCGTCGCGGTGGGCGTGCTGGCCTGGCTGCTGACGGTGGCCATCGCCCGGAGCATCCACGCCCGGGTGGCGTTGATTGAAGGGCTCATGGGCAAGGTGGCGGCCGGGGATCTCACCGTCAGCGCCGATCTCGGCGGCAAGGATGAACTGGCCCGGATCGGCCGGAGCCTGGACGACCTGGTGCTCGGCCTGAAGGCCAGCATCGGCCAGGTGGCGAGCGCGGCGGAAAACACCGCCAAGGGGGCGATCGAACTGCACCAGACCGGCCGGGAACAGCTGGTGGCGACCGCCGAAGTGGCCCAGGGGGCGGACCACCTGGGGGTCGCCGCGGCCTCGACCGCCGCGGAGGTCGAACGGCTGGTGCCGTCCCTGGCCCAGGTGGCGGGCAAGGCCAGGCAGATCCACGAACAGGTCGCCCGGTCCGAACAGGCGGCCCACGCGGGCAAGGACGCCGGGGACGCCACCTCCAGGGCCATGGAGGAGATCCAGACCGTGACCCGGGAGATCGTCAAGGCGGTCCAGCTCATCCAGGACATCGCCCGCCAGACCAACCTGCTGAGCCTCAACGCGGCCATCGAGGCGGCCAAGGCCGGGGCCCAGGGCAAGGGTTTCGCCGTGGTGGCCGAGGAGGTCCGCAAGCTGGCGGAGCGCTCCGCCGCCGCCGCCAAGGACATCGCCGGGCTGATCGACCAGACCCACACGGCCGTGGACCAGGGCAAGTCGACCGTGGCGGACACCGCCAGGGCCCTGGACAGCATCGCCGCGGACATCGCCGCCCTGGCCGCCATGGTGGCGGCCATCGACGGCCAGATCGCCCTGGACAACCAGATCGCCGGCGCCATCCAGGCCGGCATCACCCGCATCACCGCCGAGGCGGCCCGGGGGGCCTCCGCCTCCGAGGAACTGAACGCCAGCGCCAACCAGGTGGCCACCACCGCCGAGGAGCTGGCCCGGATCGGGGAGGAGCTGGCCCAGTCGGTCCAGCGCTTCCAGACCCGGGAAGGCCAGGCCGGCGTGGCGCGCTGAAGCTCGGAGCCGGTCAATAACGGCATCCGCCCGTGCGCGCGGTCCGTCAAAACCCGATACTGTGCCCGAGGTTCAGGAGGTGCTGCGATGCTCCCAACCCTGGTTCTGGCGTCCACGATGCTGTTCACCGGCGGCGCGCAATACAACGGCGGCGGGCCCGGCCCGATCAGCTCCAACTCGGAATGGCTCACGTCCCCGAGGGTCGGCATCTCCTCCCGGGAGGACGTGATCCGCATGTGGGGCAAGCCCGCCAGCGAAAAGGCGGAGAAGGACCATGTCATCTGCACCTGGCCGCGCGGCCGGACGACCGTCATCCTCACGTTCAACACCAGGCTGGACTGTGTGGTGGACCGGAAGGTCGTGAAGAACCAGGCCCGGTAGCACCAGGTTCCTGGTTGACAGCCGCCCCGGGCCGGGCTAGACTCTTGCCCCAGAGGCACCATGTCCACCTTCATCTTTACCTATACCTACGCCTACCGCCTGTTTATCGGCGGGGGACAGGGCATGGGGAGGGCGAAGAGCTAGACGAAAGCCCGAAAGACTTCCCGAAAACCCGTCCGCCGCATCCTGGGGACGGGTTTTCTGCATCTGCCTTCCCGTTTCCAGGCGCCGGCGACCACCACCCGGAGCAGAAATGACCCGCCTTTCCATCACCCACCCGCTCGACCCCACCCACCTGGAGATCCGTGAAGCGGACCGCCAGCTGCACATGCCCTCGGCCGCCGAGGTGCTCACCATCGCCCAGTGCGGTTTCCCCAGGACCTACAACCTGAACGACGGGATGGGCCAGGACATCGCGGTCTAAGGTTTGGGCGCGGCCGGCGCGACCGGCGCGACCGTGGCCGGGACGCCCGTGGTCTCCCCTTCGGTCTGCATCTTTTCCGCCGGGGCATCCTCGCTCGGCGGGGCGACGAACCGGGTGACCCAGTGCTGGCGGGGGGCGCCGCCCAGGATGGCGGGGATCGAGATCAGGGCCGTGTCCATGAAGGTGGGCACGCTGATCCGCTGTTCCAGCTTCTGGTCGCCGCCCGAGACCACTTCGATGGTGATGGTGTGCCGGGGGCCGCCCACCGGCACCAGGATCCGCTCGGCCCGGCCCATGGACTCGGGCTCCCGTCCGTCGATGCTCACGTTGACCGTCTCGGCGGAGGCGAACTCCTTGCCGTCGACGGTCACGGCGTTGGTGTCCACCATCAGGGTGTGGCCCTTGCCGATGTAGAACAGGAAGGCCGACAGCGCGACCAGCCCGAGCAGGGCGCAGCTTCTCTGGATCAGGCTCCTGGAAGTCATGCCGCACCTCCCTTGGCCGCGGACGGCGCCGCTCCGCCTCGCAGCGTGGCCCGGCTGGCGTTCTCCTGGGTCACCCGCTTCCATTCGTACAGCACCAGCGCCAGGGCGATCACCCCGTAGCTGACGAACTGCCGGAAATACTCGCCGAGCATGCCGGAACCGATGAGGTTCTTGCCGGCCATGGGCGAGACCAGGAACAGCAGGTGGAACAGGATCACCCCGACGATGACGTTGGGGATCGAGGCCTTGGTCACCGAGGCGCCGCCGATGAGCAGGGCCGCGATGGAGAACATGCCGATCTGCTCATGGGAGCTGGTGGTGTTGATGGTGCCCAGGTTCTGCAGGAAGATCACCTGGCCGATCCCGGCGAGTACGGTGGAGATCATGATCGCCAGGATCCGGGTCCGCTCCACCGGGATGCCGGAGGCGCCGGACACCGCCCGGTCCTGTCCCACCGCGCGCATGTCCTGGCCGATCTTGGTCTTGCGGAACCAGATGATGAGCAGGGCCACGCCGGCGATGATCAGGTAGTTGAACACCGGGATCTTCAGCCCCATCACGTGCAGCGGGATCAGGTTGTCCAGGCACTGGCGGACGCCGTCCAGGCCCACCACGTTGCGGATCCCGTAGCCGCGGGAGAGCAGGAGTTCGGAATTCATCATCGGGATGAGGCTGCCCATGGCGTAGAGCACGATGAGCATGTAGAGGCCGTTCATGAAGAAGGCCAGGATGAAGCCGGTGACCATCTCCCGGCCCTTGGCCAGGTTCATGATCGAACCGCAGACCCAGCCCAGGACGATCGAGATGGGCAGCGACAGGATCACCGCCAGCAGCAGCCCGGGGATGCCGACGATGCCCCAGTCGGTGATGAAGATGAGCCCCATCTGCCCGGCCATGGCGCCCAGCACCATGCCGAAGTTGAGCCCCATCCCGGCCATGATCGGCAGGATCAGCGCCAGCACCAGGAAGGTGTTGCGGCCGAGCCGCATGAGGATCTCCTGGAGCAGGAACTTGCCCGGCAGCCGGGAGACCGGGATCGCGAAGGCGATCAGCAGGATGAACAGAATGACGACGGCATTCTCGATCAGGAACAGGCGCAGCTTGGCGTTCATTTGGCCACCTTCATCTTGCGGGTCAAGGCATAGAGGATCATGCCGTTGGAGACGATGACCCGGATGACGTCGGACATGTCCACGCGCAGCACCGCGTTGAAGATCGCCGGGGTCATGGTGAGGATGCCCTGGTAGAGCAGGGTGCCGATGAAGACGTGGACCAGGGTCGCCTTGTTCACCGAGGCGCCGCCGATCAGGATCGCCGCCACCGCGGGAAAGGCCATGTAGAGGGGGCCGTCGTAGAGCTGGATGAAGCCGAAGCTCTGCTGGAACACCACGATGCCCAGGGCGCCGAGCATGGTCGACATCATCACCGAGACGATCCGCATGCGGTTCACGTTGATGCCGGAAGCCTTGGCGTAGGTGGCGTTGGAGCCCACCGCGGTGACCGCCGTGCCCAGCTTGAGGTGGAAGAAGACCCAGACCAGGAAGGCCGCCAGGATGAACACCAGCACGGCCCCGGTGGGGAACTTGAAGTTCTCGCCGATCCGGATCACCAGGAAGTCGTCCAGGATATGGCGCCAGAAGCCCTCCACCGAGATGGTGGTGCGCAGCCCTTCCCCGCCGTAGCCCCAGATCATGGTCGGGCTCTTGAAGGGCAGGACCAGCCAGGCGATGCACATGACCATGACCGAGGAGAAGCCGACGTAGGTGGAGATCATCATCTCCCCGCCCTTGACCCGGTTCAGCAGCTTGCCGTAGCCGAAGCCGAACAGCGCGGCGAAGCTCTGGGCCACGACGATGGCCACCAGGAACCCGGCCATGCCGACCACCCCGGACTCGATGCTGATGGTGGCGCCCAGCAGGCCGGCCAGGACCCCCAGCGACAGCCCGAAGTTGAGCCCGCAGCCGGACTGGATCATGGGCACCATGGCCAGGACCATGATCCCGTTCATGCCGACCCGGATGAGCACGTCGGAAAACGAAGCCGAGAGATTGACCCCCACCAGGGGCGCCGAGGCGAACAGCAGGAGCAGGTAGACCGTGATGATCAGCCGGGGCAGGCCGAAGTCGGCGGTGAAGCGCTTGATGCCTTCCATGTCTAGTTCTCCCCGCCGGCCAGGGCCGGCGCTTCGTCTCGGTCAGCGCCCGCCATGAGGACGCCGAAGGCCTCGAGGGGGGCGGTATGGGGCAGGATCCCCTCGATGCGGCCTTCGTAGACGATGGCGATGCGGTCGCAGATGGAGCGCAGCTCCTCCAGTTCGCTCGAGATCATGACGATGGTCGTGCCGTATTCCTGGTTGTACTTCTTGAGGGTCTCCAGCACCACGTGCTTGGCCCCGATGTCGATGCCGCGGGTGGGCTCGGAGACGAACAGCAGGTCGGGCCGCAGGGCGAACGCCTTGGCCAGGCAGACCTTCTGCTGGTTGCCGCCGGACAGGGCCCCGGCCCGCTGGCCGGGCCCGGTGCACTTGATCTCCAGCAGCTTGATGTACTCCTGGGCCAGTTGGGTCATGGCGCTGTCCGAGCGCCACTTGAGCAGGCCGCCCAGGAGCGGTTTCACGTACTTGTCCTGCACCTGCATGGCGGTGAAGGCGATGTTCCAGTCGATGCCCTCGTCCAGCAGCAGCCCGACCCCGCGCCGGTCTTCGGACACGAAGGCCATGCTGCGGTCCAGGGCGGCCCGGGGCGCGTTCAGCTGGATCGGCTCGCCGTTCAGCACGACCTTGCCGCCGGCGGGGGACAGGCCCATGATGCCGTTGGGGATGCCCAGCTTGCCCTGGCCGGCCAGGCCGCCGATGCCGAGGATCTCGCCCTTGCGCACGTCCAGGTTCACGTTGCGCACGGTCTCGCCCGGCATGTCGACCCAGAGCCCCTCGACGGAGAGGATGGTGGCGTCGGCTTCGGGATGGGCGTGGACGCTCCGGGCCTGGGACTCGGCGTCCACCCGGGCCTGGGCGGCCACCGAGCGCCCCACCATGAGCGCCGCGATCTCCTTGATGCTGGTGCCCTGGGCGGAGAAGTCGTTGATCTTGTGGCCGTCGCGCAGCACCACCACCCGGTCGCACAGCTCCACCACCTCGCGCAGCCGGTGGGAGATGAAGATGATCGCGATGCCGTCCCGGGCCAGCAGCCGCAGGGAGGCGAGCAGCACTTCGGCCTCGCTTTCGGTGAGCACCGCGGTGGGCTCGTCCAGGACGATCAGCTTCACGTTCTCCCGGCACAGTTCCCGGGCGATCTCGGTGAACTGCTTGTGCCCGACCGGCATCTCCTTGATGAGCATGTCCGGGTCCAGGGAGACCCCGAGCTTGGCGATGGCCTTGCGGGAGCGGCCTTCCATGGCGGCGCGGTCGAGGGTGGGGATGCGCGGGCCGAACAGGTCCTTGAGCAGGGACGGGTTGAGCGATTCGCGGTTGAGCAGGATGTTCTCGGTGGTGGTGAACCCGGGGATGAGGGAGAACTCCTGGTGGACCATGCCGATCCCGGCGTCCAGGGCGTCGAAGGAATCCCGGAACTTGACGTCCTTGCCGTCGAACCGGATCGAGCCCTCGAAGCCGCCGGTCTCGGCGATTTCCGGCATGGCGAAGAGGATCTTCATGAGCGTCGACTTGCCCGCCCCGTTCTCTCCCACCAGCCCGATGATCTCGCCCGGGGCCACATCGAAGGAAACATCGGCCAACACGCGGTTGCCGAAGAAAGCCTTGCCGATGCCCCGCAGGCTGAGGATGGGTTCCGCTGGATTCATTGCTGCCTTCCGCTGGAGTGGGGCGATCCCGCCGGGAGCGGCCTTGCGGCCGCTCCCAGGGTTTCGCAGTGCTGTTGGCTCTTAGGCCTTCTTCTTCAGGCCGGAGGAGATCTTGAGGTACTTCTCGGGCACGCTCACGTCGGCGGAGTGGATGAAGCCCTTGCCGAAGATGTAGGTGTCCTGGAGCAGGAGGATGAAGTTGTTGCACTTCACGCCGGTGGAACCATCGACGTAGTAGGAGCCGCCCCACTTGGCGCCCGGGGTGTACTTGGCGAACGCCTTGAAGACGTCCTTCATGTTGGTCATCTTGGACTTGCCTTCGATGCAGTTGATCGCGTGCTGGGTCAGGCCCACGGTCGCGCTGTACTGGAAGGAGTAGGCCCAGGTGCCCAGGCGGCCGGAGCCACCCTTGGCGACCACGGCCGCTTCAACCTTCTTCATGATGGCGGGGAAGTTGCCCTGCTCGGCCTTGAGGTCGATGCCCAGCGCGCCGGGGTAGCCCAGCAGCGGGGAGGGCAGGCTGGCTTCCACGAAGATGCCGCCGAATTCCACCACCTGCCGGATCAGCGGCTCGGTGTGGGCGTCGTTGGTGGCGTAGAAGCAGGTTTCCTTGCCGTACTTCTTGACCCACTTGGGCACGTTCTCCAGCAGGAACTGCTGGGCGCCGACCACGCCCACATCACTGAGCGGATCGGGGGCGGTCTCGAACACGAACTTCACGTTCAGGTCCTTGCAGGCCTGCTCGAAGATCATCCGGCGCCGGGTCAGGGGCTCGACGCTCATGTGGCGGGGGAAGGAGATGTGCACGAAGGTCTTGGCGCCCAGCTGCTTGGCGGCCCAGATGACCCGGTAGCCGGCGGAGACGAAATCGTTGCGCATGACGAAGTCGGCGGCCTTGGTGATCACGAGGGGATCCTCGAAGGGCACGCCGGCCAGCAGGAGGATGTCGGGGCGGATTTCGCGGACCCGGCGGAACCCTTCGGTGGCGCCCGGGACGGCCTGGTTCATGACGATCGCCTTCATCTTGGGATCGTTGGCCAGGGAGACGATCTGGGAGATGGTGGTCTCCTGCTCGGCGCCGAAATTGTTGGGATAGGTCAGGTGCTGGATCATCCCTCCGTTCTTGACGTCCCCGTATTCCTTGATCATGGCCTCGGCGCCGCGGACTTCGTCCTCGCCCTGGCTCACTGTGCCCGTGATGATGCCGACGTGATACTTGGCCTCGGCCTGGGCCAGAGAGCCGGCCCCGGCAAAGCACATGACCAGCGCCGCCCGCGCCAGGGCCTTACGAATGCTCGTCATAGAGCCTCCTTGAGAGTTCCACCGAAGGATGGATAGGGATGATGTGGTTGAGAGCAATTGTAATGCCAAGGGGACAAACCGGCGGATGAAACCCGCGAACCGTTGGATGAATGGGAGCATCTAATGAATTAATCAGTACGCCCCGGCGCCAGGAACCGTTGTTTGCGCTCCAGAGTGTCCATCACGTCCTGCTCGAAGGTGCCGAGCCGTTTGAGTTCGTGGTCCCGCATCATGAACTGGCCTTTGGCCAGGACGGCGTCGATCTCCAGGTCCTGGTCCAGCAGCACCAGGTCCGCGTCCCCGCCCACCCGGATGCGGCCTTTGGCCGGCAGCGCCAGGTAGGCCGCGGGGGTGGAGGTGATCACCTGGACGGCCAGCTCCAGGGGCACCCCGTGGTCGCGGACCGCGCGCCGGACTTCGGCGAACAGGGTGTCGACCTTGCCGACCCCCAGGCCCGCATACTCCCGGGCCGCGTTGAACCGCGGCAGGCTGCCCTGGCCGTCGGAGCTGAAGCTGATGCTGCCGATGCCCACGCCGGCCTGGAGCATCCGGGCCAGTGCGCAGCCGCAGGAACGCTCGGCGGATTCCGGGACGTTGCTGGTGGTCAGGTCCAGGAAGCGGCCCTTGCCGCCGTCCTGCCGGGCATAGGCGATGCCCGCCTCCAGCAGCTTCGGGTTCCGGTTGATGTGGGTCGGGACGAAGTGCTTGGCCGGGATCTCGGTCTCCCGGAGGATCCGTTCGATCAGGTCCAGGCCGCGCTCGCCGTCGCCCATGTGCACGTGGACCAGGCCGGCCTTGCCCGAAAGCATCCCGCCGACCCTGGCCTCGGCGGCGATGCGGGCGATCTCGTCGAAGGTGGGCTGGGACGAACGGTGGTCCGACAGGGCGACCTCGCCGACCCCCACGACCTTGTCGATGAGGATGAGGTCGTCCATGACCGAACCGGTCAGGGTCCGCACCGGCACCTGGTAGGAACCAGTGTAGATGTAGGCGGTGACGCCTTCGTCTTCCAGTCCCCTCGCCTTGGCCAGCAGGCTGGCCATGGTCCGGGTGGTGCCGTCCGTGCCCAGGCATCCGACCACGGTGGTCACCCCGGCCGTGGTGAGGTCGCTCAGCATGAGCTCCGGCGTCCGGGTGGCGTAGCCCCCTTCCCCGCCGCCGCCCAGGAGGTGCACGTGGCCGTCGATGAAGCCCGGCACCAGGAACTTGCCCCGGCCGTCGAGCACCTCGGCCTCGAGCCCGCCCAGGGCCAGGGGTCCGGGCTGGATGCAGGCGATCACCCCGCCCGCGATCAGGACATCCATGCGCCCCAGCGGTTCGGGAGCGTAGACCTGCACGCCTTGGATCACCTTCAGGATGGCCTGGTCACGCATATCGACTCCGTGGATGCCGGGGTTTTGCAAGAACAGCGCCAGCGCCGCGGCAGGCCGCCTTGATGGGCGGGAGTCCGCCCGGAACCGCCTTTTCAGTCCGAATTAATGATTAAATCATTGCCTCGGCGCTCCGAAGGGAAACGCCCCCGAGTCTCAACCGCAGGGGGAGGTATAAATGGGTTAATTATTCACCCGTTTACCAACCCCATATCCCATTTATCGGTGACGAGGCGTCCCTTCTCGGTGATCGTCGACCCCTTGCGTCCCGTTCCCGGCCGGGTGAGCCTGAGCGATTCGGTGGTGAGCAGGAGCCCGCGGATCACCCCTTCGGTGAGGTGGGGCCGTTCGGAGGCCGCCAGTTCGGCCAGGTGGCGGCGGCCGATGCTGCCGAAGGCCCGGAAGGTCCGGAGCATCCAGACCAGGTCCGCGCCGAGCACGTCCTGGATCAGCCCGCCTTCCCCGGCCGGGACCCGGCGCAGCAGGTACTCGGGCAGGTGATCGATCTGCACCAGCTTGTGCTCTTCGCAGGTGCTGATGAGGAATTCGACCACGTTCATCAGCTGGCGGATGTTGCCGGGCCAGGGATAGCCGCAGAGATGGTCGCAGGTCTCCGGGGTCATGATGTCGAGGGCCCGGGCCTGGCGGCCGTGGCTGAAGCGCCGGACGAACCCGTCGATGAGCATGGGGATGTCCTCCCGGCGTTCGCGCAGGCTGGGCATGCGCAGGGGCACCACGCTCAGGCGGTAGAACAGGTCCTCCCGGAACTGGCCCTGCTTCACCTCCAGCTCCAGGTCCTTGTTGGTGGCGGCGATGACCCGCACGTCCACCGGGATGAGCTTGCGCCCCCCCACCGGCCGCACCTGGCGTTCCTGCAGCACCCGCAGCAGCCGCACCTGGAACTCCAGCGGGGCGTCGCCGATCTCGTCCAGGAAGATGGTGCCGCCGTGGGCCTCCTCGAACAGGCCGCGCCGGCCGCCCTTCCTGGCGCCGGTGAAGGCCCCCTCCTCGTAGCCGAACAGTTCGCTTTCCAGCAGCGACATGGGAAACGCGGCGAAGTTCACCGGCACGAAGGGGCCGCTCCGGCGCCTGGAGGCGTTGTGGATGGCCTGGGCGAACAGTTCCTTGCCGGTGCCGGTCTCGCCCTGGATGAGGATGGTCGAATCGCTCTGGGCCACCCGCTGGGCGTAGCTCAGGACCCGGTCCATCTGCGGGCTCTTGGAGAGGATGTCGTGGAAGGTGTAGCGCGCCTCGTGCTCGGATTTCCGGGTCTTGCGGCGCAGTTCGTACTCCAGGGTCTGGATGGCGCGGCTGGTCTCGAAGACGTAGATGTGGCCCATCACGGTCTCGCCCTGCTTGACCGGCTTCTCCCACACCACCATCTCCTGGCCGCCGACGGTGAGCACCAGGCTGGATTCCAGCGCCTCCGGGGCGGCCGGCAGCTCCGGCACCACCTCCCAGATCAGCCGGCTGGTCAGCGCTTCCGCGTCCATCCGGAGCACGGTCGCCATGGTATGGTTGCCCAGGATGATCCGGCCGTCCAGGCCGGTGTACAGGATGCCGTTCGGGGCATGGTCGGCCAGGACCTGCAGGGTGTCGCGCATGTCCGAGACCCGCTTGCCGGCGCGGTCGATCTCCCTCAGCAGCCGGGTGATCTCCCCGAGGTGCTGGGACGAGATGGAGTCCCCCAGCTGCTCCATCAGGCCCAGGCGCTGGACCAGCTCCACGATGGTGGAGATGTCCGCCTGGCGGCTGCCGATGTCGATCACCCGGTCCACCCCGGGGGGCACCAGGGTCGGCTCGCCGGGGGTGATGGCGGTCCGGAGCCGGGGGTAGTCCGGGATCCCCGGGTAGTAGGGATGGTAGACCAGGTGATCCAGGCCGACCCGGCTGAGGTGCTCGATGGCCGAGCGGGTGCTGGATTCGTAGTCGTTGACCAGGAGCACGTCGGTGCCGCCGGGAAGCGCCAGCAGGTCCTGGATGCGGGTGTAGTCGATGGCCCGCCGGGCCACCAGGAAGTCCATGCCCGCCTGGATCATCGCGGCGACCTCGGGCCGGGTCCGGGCCTGGTCCCCGGTGAGCAGGGCCACCACGTCGCCGGGGGCGAAGTCCAGCGGGTCCTCCTGGCAGTAGCGGGCCACCGCGACCGCGCCGCGGAAGAAGCGCCGCACCTGGGCCACGATGACGTCCCCGGCGGTCTTGCCGATGCTCAGCACCACCACCTTCTTCATACGGTCAACTGCGCGGCGGAGGCCTTGGCCTTGCGCCGCTCCTCCAGCTTCCGGGAGAAGATCGCCAGGCTCGCGTACAGCTCCACGTTCTCGACGATGGTCTCGGCGGGCACGTCCAGGGTGATGGGGGCGAAGTTCCAGATGGCCTGGAGGCCGCTGCGCACCATGGTCTCGGCGATCTGCTGGGCGCGGTCCGCGGGGACGGTGAGGATGCCGATGGCGATGCGCCGGGCCTGGGCCTGGGCCTCGAACTGGCTCATGGGGAACACCTCCACCCCGTGGATCCGCTGGCCCACCTTGGCCGGATTGCTGTCGAACGCCGCCACGATGCGGATCCCGGCCTTCTCGAAATCGGTGTAGCCCAGCAGCGCCGAACCCAGGTTGCCCGCCCCCACCAGGAAGGCCTCGGAGAAGTTGTTCCAGTTCAGGAAGGACTCGATGGAGACCAGCAGGTCCTCGACCCGGTGCCCCACCTTGGGCTTGCCCTGGCTGCCGGTGGCGGCGAGGTCCTTGCGGACCTGGGTGTGGTGGATGCCGAGATCCTCCGCCATTTGGGTCGCCGAGATGATCTCCTGGCCGGAGCCCGCGATCCGCTTGAGGTAGTGGTAGTACTTGGGAAGACGGCGAAGGGTGGGTTCAGGTACCGAAACTGCGGCCATGGAGGATCTCCGGACCTGATTATAGATGACTTCGGCATGCTTCCCCCAGGCCGGCGGGACGCCCGTCATTGCCAGAAGGCGAAGGCGTTCCTTCCGGCGTTCTTCACCCGGTACATCGCGGAGTCGGCGCAGGAGATGATCCGCTCCGAATCGTCGCCGTCCTGGGGGTAGAAGCTGATGCCGATGGAGACGCCGATGTGGCAGGTCACGTCCCCGATCCGGAACGGCCGGCCCAGCGCCTCGATGATCAGGCGGGCGACGCCCGCGGCGGTGTCCCGGGTATGGAGGTCCGGCAAGAGCACCGTGAACTCGTCCCCGCCGATGCGCGCCACGGTGTCCGATTCCCGGACGCACTCGGTGAGGCGCTGGCCCACCGCCTTGAGCAGGTGGTCGCCCAGCTCATGGCCGTGGCTGTCGTTGACGGCCTTGAACCCGTCCAGGTCCAGGTAGAACAGGGCGAAGCCCTTGTCCCGGCGCTTGGCCAGGGTCTGGGCGTGCTTGAGCCGGTCGTAGAACAGCGTCCGGTTGGGCAGGCCGGTGAGCTGGTCATGGTGGGCCAGGTTGTCCATGCGGTCCTGCAGGCGCTTGATCTCGGTGAAGTCCTCCTTGACGCTCACGAAGTGGGTGATCCGGCCGGCCTCGTCCCGGATCGGCGAGATCGACGCCAGCTCCCACACCATCTCGCCGCTCTTGGTGCGGTTGTGGAAGATGCCGTGCCACTCCTCCCCGCCCAGGATGGTGTTCCAGAGATCCCGGTAGAAGTCTGCCGTGAGGAACCCGCCCTTGAGGATCCGGGGCGTCTTGCCCAGGACCTCCTCCATGGTGTAGCCGGTCACCTTGCAGAATTTCGGATTCACATACTCTATGATTCCTTCGTTATCCGTGACGATGATGGAAACCGGGCTCTGCTCCACCGCCTTCACCAGGATGCGCAGCCGGGACTCGATGGCGCGCCGGTCCGCCGGGGTCTGGGCGACGGGCGCCTGCCCCTTCTTGCCGCTTCTCGGGAACAATGGGGAGGGGGTCGCCATGGAAAGAATCCTTGGTGCATTAAAATATTCATTACTTGTCGGGGCCGATCAAAACCCGTCGGAACCCGGCAATCTTGTCAAGCCGCTTGGAATAGCCACAGCCCGCACCGACAGTTGCCGATGCTCAGCTCCAGATATTACCTTAAAAGTGCCGAAGACCTTGTTGAAGGTTTCACGATAGATTGGGGCGAGGCATCCCGCCGCCGCCATGGTTCCGGGACCCTGCATATCGGAGTCAGCATGCGAGTCAACCAGCCCGTGACGGCGGTCGAACACCTGGTCCAGGAGGGCGGCTTCCTGGTGTCGATGACCGATCTCCAGAGCAACATCACCTACGTGAACGATGAATTCATCCGGATCAGCGGGTTCCGGCGCGATGAGCTCATCGGCCAACCCCACAACCAGGTCCGCCACCCGGACATGCCCCCGGCCGTGTTCGCCGATCTGTGGGCCACGCTCAAGGCCGGCAAGCCCTGGCAGGGCTTCGTGAAGAACCGGTGCAAGAACGGCGACTTCTACTGGGTGGACGCCAACGTCACGCCCCTCAGGGAGGCCGGCGCGGTGGTGGGCTACGTCTCCATCCGCAGCAAGGCGAGCCGCGGCCAGGTGCGCGACGCGGAGCGGCTCTACGCAAAGCTGAACCAGGGGCTGCCCTGGGCCGAGGCCACCCGGCCCGCCCGGCCCTGGCTGCCGTTCCCGGCCATGGGCTTCGCCGCCCGCCTGGGGCTGGGCTTCGGCGTGCTCACCGGCTACTTCCTGCTGCTCCTGCTGGCCGCGGTCCATGGCGCCGGGCAGGTTCCCGCCGCCGTCCTGGACCTGGGCGCGCTCCTGGGCCTGGGGATCGGGGCGGTCATGGCGGCCATGCTGATCCGGACCATGAACGTCCAGATGGGCGGCGATCCGGCCCGGACCATCGACCTGCTCCAGCGGGTGGCGGACGGCGACATGCGGGTGGAGGTGGACACCCGCCCGGACGACAGCCACAGCGTCCTGGCCATGGTCCGGATGATGCAGTCCCGGCTCAAGGGCATGATCAACCGGATCCGGTTCGACGCCATGCGGGTGGCCGAGAACGCCAGCGGGTTCGCGGGTTCCACCCACGAGATCTCCACCACCAGCCAGGAGCTGGCGCGAAACGCCGAGGACCAGCGCACGTCGGTGGAGCGCATGGCCTCGGCCATGACCGAATTGTCCGCCTCGATCCGCGAGGTTTCCACCCACGTCCAGGCCAGCCAGCAGCAGGCCAACGAGGCGGTGGCGGCCACCGCCGAAGGCGACCGTTCCGGCAAGGCGGCCATGGCCGCCATGGAAGAGGTGGCCCAGAGCACCGCCCGGGTGGTGCAGGCGGTGAAGGTGATCCAGGAGATCGCCCGGCAGACCAACCTGCTCTCGCTCAACGCCGCGATCGAAGCCGCCAAGGCCGGCGCCCTGGGCAAGGGCTTCGCGGTGGTGGCCGACGAGGTGCGCAAGCTGGCCGAACGCAGCGCCCAGGCCGCCCGGGAGATCGCCACCCTGATCGAAGGCAGCGACCTGGCCGTGGCCCAGGGCCGGACCACGGTGCAGCAGGCGGTGCACGCCCTGGCCGAGATCCGGGAGCACATCGGCCAGGTGACCACCATGTCCCTGGAGATCGGGGCCGCCGCCGAAGAGCAGGCCAAGGCCAGCCAGGAGGTGGCCCAGCAGGTGGAACTGGGCGCCCAGAAGGCCGCCATGAACGCCAGCGCCAGCATCCAGCTGTCGGCGACGGTGGAGGTCAACGCCAGCAACTCCGACCAGCTCTCCAACACCGCAGCCGGCCTCACCGAGCTGGTGGCGAGCTTCCGTACCTAGGCGATTTCCGCCCGCAGGAAGTGAGGGCCGGCGTCGGTGACCCGGATGTCCACCAGCTCCCCGAACGGCAGGGGGCCTTCGGGGGCCGCCAGGTGGACGTTCTTCCAGTTGGCGGTGCGGGCCAGCCAGTGGCCGTCCTCCATGGGGGCCTCGGTCTCGATCCGGGCCTTCACGGTGCGGCCGACCATGCGCCGGTTGCTGGCCAGGGTCAGCTCGGTCTGCCTGGCCTGGAGCCGGGTGAGGCGGGCGAGCTTCTCGGCGTGGGGCAGATCGTCCTTGAGCCGCAGGGCCGGGGTGCCCGGGCGGGGCGAGTAGATGAAGCTGAAGGACAGATCGAACCGCACCTGGTCCAGCAGGGCCATGGTCGCTTCGAAGTCCGCCTCGGTCTCGCCGGGGAAACCGACGATGAAGTCGGTGGACAGGCACAGGTCGGCGGGGCCGCCGCCCAGGTAGCCCAGGCGCTCCAGGTACTGCTCCACGGTGTACTCCCGGCGCATGCGCCGCAGCACGGAATCGCTGCCGCTCTGCACCGGCAGGTGGAGGAAGGGCGCCACCTTGGGGTTGGTCACCAGGGTCCGGGCCAGGGCCGGGGTGAAGTTCATGGGGTGGCTGGTGGTGAAGCGGATCCACTCCAGCCCGTCGATGTCGGCCACCCGGTCCAGCAGCTCGGCGAACGAGCACCCGCCCTGGAAGCTGTTGACGTTCTGGCCCAGCAGCTCCACTTCCCGGAAGCCCCGGGCCACCAGCCCGCGCACCTCCGCCACCACGTCCTGGAACGGCCGGTGCCGCTCGGGGCCGCGGGTGGTGGGCACCACGCAGTAGGTGCAGGCGTGGTCGCAGCCTTCGATGATGGTGACCATGGCCTTGGCCAGGCTGCCCCGGACCGCCGTTTCCGGGGGGAACAGGTGGTTGTCGGGGTAGGACCCGGTGTCGATGACCCGCTTGAACCCGGCCCGGGCCCGCTCCACCAGGGCGGGCAATTGCTGGATGGCCATGGTGCCCAGGACGAAGTCGATCTGGGGCGCGCGCCGGAACAGCGCCGCCTGCTCCTGCTGGGCCAGGCAGCCGGCCACCCCCACCAGCAGCGGCCGCTTCTTCTTCTCCTCGCGCAGGTAGCCCAGCTCGGTGTAGACCTTGTGGACGGCCTTTTCCCGGATGGAGCAGGTGTTCAGCAGCACCAGGTCGGCGTCGGCGACCCCCCGGGCGGGTTCGAAACCCTGCGCCACCAGCATCCCCTCCAGCTTTTCGCTGTCGTGGCTGTTCATCTGGCATCCCCAGGTCTGGATCAGATACTTCATTCAGTTTTACCTCAGGGAACAGTCTAGCCTTTACGGTCCCCCTTGGTCTCCTCCCGGTGTTCGCCGTCGTGGCCCTCGCACACATCGAAGCTGCCGACGCTGGCGGAATCGTCCTTGTGCTTGCGCATGAGCTCGACGCACTCGACGCCGTGCGCCATGCCCGGCTTGCCCGGGAACACGAGCCTGGCTCCCCGTTCGGTCTGGCGGCAGACCACGCAGAACCGGGTGGCCTCTCCGCTCCGCTCCAGGCAACGCCCGCAGGTGATTTTCGAGCAGGTGTCCACCCGGGTGAGGCTTCCAAGGGTGGCGCAGCCGGGGCACAAGCCGGCCCAATAGATCTCGATGCCGGATATCTTCTTCACGATGTCGAGCCACGCCGGCGGGTATTTTCCGCAGGTCCGGCAGATGGTGGGCAGCGCGTCCAGTTCGGCCTTTGCACTGGCCTTGGCTTTCAGAGAGCGGCGGAGGTCCTGGGCCCAGGGAGCCATCCAGGCCGTGGGGTCCTGGGCGGCGAGTTCCACCCGCCGCGCTTCCAGGGCCCGGACCTTCTGGCTGAGCTGCCGGATCTGGCTTCGGGAGCGGGCCTGCTTCAGGCGCCTGCGGGCGGAGCGCAGTTCGGCGTTGATGTCCCGGAGGGGCGAAGCCTCGGCCTGGGCCTGCAGGAAGGCCAGGATATCCAGGGGCGCCTGGGTGCATGAGTGGGTGGTGCCGTCGGCAAGCAGGTGGCTGTGGGCCACGCCTCTGTTCAGTGCCGCTGCCATATCGGGGCTCGTCAGGCAGGTGGCGCAGACGCCCCGGGCTTCGTCCGGGAAGTGGCGGCCGCACCCTTCCGTCGTGAAGACCGGGACGTCCTCCTCGGCGCAGATGTCGCAGGGCAGGCCGGGGAGCAGCGTCGTCCGGTAGTCTTCCGCCCGCCAGGCGGCGGTCAGTTCATCGTGGGTGTCGTAGGGCGGGTCTCCCGCCGGAAGGGTCGCACAAGTGAAGGCTAGGGCGGCGATGAGCAGAAGGGCTTTGGTCTTCATGGATTGTGATTTCCCAGAAAGGTGGAGAGACAAGGACCGGCAGGCGTAACGGTATTGATGAATTCTTAATGCTGTCATGAGCCAAAAGGTTCCCTGGTTTCCATATGGATATCCCCCGCTGCCTCTGGAGCAGTGTGATCTACCGCTTTTCCATGGTTTGAAACCAATATTTAACACACATAACCATATGGACGTGAATCCGGGCACGGCCTGACCCCTGGCGGGTGCGGACGGATTCTTTGAGACCCCATCACTGGAGACCCGTCATGCGTCTGTCCCGACTCCGTGCCACCCTGCTCTGGCCGCCGGCCATCCTCCTGGCCATGGCCTGCCCGGCCCGGGCGGACTGCGAGGACGCCCAGGTCAAGCACCTGGTCATGGCCACCGATGCCCCCGTGACCCTGACCCTGGTGGTGCGGCTCCAGGAGGGCGAGGCCGGGCTCCGGCGGCGGCCCGCCGGAGCCGAAGAGGACGAGATCCGGCCCCTGAAGGTCTGCCGGCCCGACGGCGAGCCGGGACCGGAGCACCCCTTCCAGGTCACCCTCGGCCCCGGGGAGACCCCGTCGCTGCTGGTCAAGGGCCCCCTGACGGAGGCCACCCTGGAGGTGGCGGAGCTGCGTCCCCCGGGCCAGGGGTTCCGGGTGCTGTTCGTCCTGAAGGGGCGGGAAGCCCGGATGCTGCGCATCACCGGGAACCACAGCGGCTTCGTCAACGACTGCGAAACGGCCGGGAGCCGCGCCCGGGGGTGGGACGCGGAGGCAAAAGCAAGCTAGCCGGAAGGGGCGGATGGGCCGATACTCGCCTTTTCGGGATCCCGGGGCGAGTCCCGGCCCGTCCACCATTCAAATCCTTTTAGCGAGGCACCCATGCACGTCCTTCCCGCTGGATGGTCCAGCCTGGCCTTGGCCGGCCTGCTCCTATCGTTCCCGGGCCCGGCCCAGGACCTCACCGTCAGCTGCGCCGGCATCCCCGGATGGTCCGCGGTCACCCCCTACAGCGTGGGGGCCAAGGTCACCTATTCGGGCGGGCTCTACCGGGCCACCGCGGCCTCCACCAACGTGCCGCCCAATGTCTGCCCGGCCGGCGGATGGTGGCAGTTCCTGGGCGCCTGCGGCTCCGCCAGCTCCTGCACCACCGTGCCGCCCGCCCCCGCCGGGCTGCGCTCACCCACCCAGACCAGCACCAGCATCACCCTCGACTGGAACCCGGTGACCACCCCGGCCAACTGCCCGGTCAGCTACACCGTCACCAACGGCTCCACCAGGGCGGCCACGGGGCTGGCCGTGCCCAGCACCGTGCTCACCGGCCTCGCTCCGGGAACCACCTACTACCTGCGGGTCTCGGCCACGGACCCCGCCGGCACCTCGGGCCAGAGCCCGGCCCTGCAGGTGCAGACCCTGTCCGGAACCGGCTGCGGCTCGGTGCCCGACGTGCCCACCGGCCTGACCTCCCCCGGCCAGACCAGCAGTTCCGTCAATCTGTCCTGGAACCCGGTGACCGCCCCGGCCGGATGCTCGGTTTCCTACAGCATCCAGCAGAACGGCGCGGCGGTGCTGACCGTGCCCACCACCACCGCCGTCATCAGCGGGCTGGCGGCCGGAACCGGCTACCGTTTCACCGTGGCCGCGCTGGACGCCGCCGGCAGCTCCCAGCCCAGCGCCGCCCTGACGGTCACCACCCCGGCCGGCGCCACCCCCACCCCCGCGAGCGTGCTGGCCCTGATCCAGGGGCGCATGACCTCCGCCAACCAGGTGAACAGCCAACCGCACCTGAACACCATGGACCATTCGGTCAAGGTGAACGTCTACCAGGTGGCGCCGGGAGCGTTCGCCTTCCAGTCGGGCATGGCCATCGACACCGACGGCAGCGACTCCGACCCCGATCCGGACCACCAGGGGCAGACCGCCTGGCAGACCTCCGACGGCCAGTACCTGGGCGCGCACCACGTGCCCTACTACGTGCTGGGCGACGTCTGCTACGACGGGGGCTCCCCCTGCAGCTGGTTCTACTACCGCGACCACAGCGTCAAGGCCCTGCAGTTCGCCCTGGTGTTCTACCAGGGCCAGGCCGTCGGCGCGGTGTTCGGCGACACCCAGGGCCCTCCGGGCGGCGACGCCCGCGAGCTGGGCGAAGCCTCGGTGAAGACCGCCCAGCTGCTGGGCATCGCCAGCAGCGGCACCGCCGGAGGGGTGGATTCCGGGGTGACCTACGTGGTGTTCTCCGGCGCCCAGTGGGTGCTCACCGGCAGCAACGGCACCCTGAGCGACAGCGCCCAGGCGCTGGTGGCCAAGGCGCTGGGCACCCTGGCCGGATCCTGATGACCTGATTCCACGCGAATGAAAGGGCCCCCGAAGGGGCCCTTTGCCAAAAGCGTTTCCGGAAATCCGGATGGGTCTAATACATGTCTTCCATGCCGCCCATGCCGGGCGCGCCGCCCATGGGGGCGGACTTCTTGTCTTCGGGCAGGTCGCAGATGATGGCTTCGGTGGTGAGCATCATCGACGCCACGGAGGCGGCGTTGCGCAGGGCGGACTTGGTCACCTTGGCGGGATCGACGACGCCGAACGCGACCATGTCACCGAACTCGCCGGTGGCGGCGTTGAAGCCGAAGTTGCCCTTCTCTTCCTTGACCCGGTTGACGATGACGGAACCTTCCACGCCGGCGTTGTTGGCGATCTGGCGGAGGGGCTCTTCGAGGGCCTTCTTGATGATCTCGACGCCCGTGCCCTGGTCGCCGGTGAGCTTCAGGGTGGCCAGCTTGGCCAGGGCGCGCAGCAGGGCGACGCCGCCGCCGGCGACGATGCCGTCTTCAACGGCCGCCTTGGTGGCGTGCATGGCGTCTTCGACGCGGGCCTTCTTTTCCTTCATCTCGGTCTCGGAGGCGGCGCCGACCTTGATCACCGCGACCCCGCCGACCAGCTTGGCCAGGCGTTCCTGCAGCTTCTCCTTGTCGTAGTCGCTGGTGGAGATCTCAACCTGGCTGCGGATCTGCTTGACCCGGCCCTGGATGTCCTGGGAGGTGCCGGCACCCTCGACGATGGTGGTGGTCTCCTTGTCGATGGTCACCTTCTTGGCGGTGCCCAGGTCCTCGATCTTCAGGTTCTCGAGCTTGAGGCCGAGATCCTCGGTGATGGCCTTGCCGCCGGTCAGGATGGCGATGTCTTCCAGCATGGCCTTGCGGCGGTCGCCGAAGCCGGG
>TBL_comb47_HYPODRAFT_10001613_pt1 | contig 29054 bp, 22 predicted proteins | sample TroBogypolimnion_40_FD_10682 | JGI IMG/M metagenome (IMG submission 10682) | reverse complement strand
TACTTCCGGTTTAACATAATTATATTGTTCGGCACATTCTGCAAATGAAAGGAGGCAATCAAGCATGGCTATTAGTTGTGCATTACTCTGTATCTGTTCCGAATAAGCTGCTGCCGCAATTCGCACTTCATTAAACAACTGGAATTCAAGATTAGATATGTTCTCTTCGGCGTTGATGATTTTATCTTCGTACTCTTTCAATTCGGGAGTAATAAAACGCTCTCCATTAACCAGAGTTTGTTTTCTTATATAATCCTGCGGGACTTTATCTTTATTTGCATGGCTTATTTCAATATAATATCCAAAAACTTTGTTGTAACTAACTTTAAGCGAAGATATTTTCGTTCTTTCCCTTTCACTTTTTTGCAGGTTGGCAACCCATCCTTTAGCATTTGTTGAAAGTCCTCTCAACTCATCAAGTTCGGGGAAGAAACCTGTTCTTATAACTCCGCCATCCCCAATTGCAAGCGGGGGATTGTCATCAATTGCTTTTTCAATTTTTTCTACAAGGTCGTTTAATTCAAATAACTTCTCATCAATTTTTTTTAGTGAGGCTGAAGTACACTGATTTAAAAGCTGTTTGAGAAGAGGAATTTTTTTAAGAGATATTTTAAGGTTTACAATTTCGCGTGGATTAACTCTATTTGTACAAATTTTAGAGATAAGCCTTTCGAGGTCGCTTATTTCTTTAAGTTCACCTAAAAGATTTTTTCTTAACTGCTTGTTCTTTAATAATTCTTCAACACATTCCTGTCTCTGAAGAATAGGTTCAAGTTTACGCATAGGAGCTGAAATCCACTTCTTAAGCATTCTGCCCCCCATAGCAGTTTCAGTCTTATCCAAAATATGGATTAATGAACCTTCTCTTCCTCCATCCTGCATTGAAAATGTAATTTCCAGATTGCGCTTTGTGGCAAAATCAAGTGCCATATATTCGGAAGGATTGTATGCAGAGATTTTATTTATATGCGATATATTTTCTTTTTGTGTTTCCCTTAAATAATTTAATACGGCGCCGGCAGCAATAAGCCCTGTATGCTGGTTTTCAATTCCGTAGCCTTTTAGTGTTTTGGTATTAAACTGTTTCAGCAGTAGTTCTTCAGCATAATCATAATTAAAAATCCAGTCATCGGCCTTAGTAATTCTTACAACACGGGTGGCCTTTTCAATTATCGGTTCTACTATCCCTTTTTGTTTTCTTGATACAAGAATCTCGGAGGGGTTAATAAGTCCAATTTGTTGTGGTATATCATCCTGATGGACTTCATAAGAATGAAACTCACCGGTGGATATATCGCTGAATGATATTCCGGCTATTTCATTCTCCAGGAATATTGCAAGAAGATAATTATTCTTTTTATGGTCGAGAAGTTTATCCGAAATTGCCACACCGGGAGTTACAATTTCAATAACATCTCTCTTTACAATTCCTTTGGCAAATTTAGGATTTTCCAATTGTTCGCAGACTGCAACTCTGTAACCGGCCCTTACCAGTTTAGGCAAATAAGTATCAATTGCATGGTGTGGGAAACCTGCAAGAGGTACATTCTCTGCTGCTCCGTTGGCACGTTTAGTTAGGGTAATTCCCAGTACTTTGGATGCAATACGGGCATCTTCATCAAAAGTTTCAAAAAAGTCCCCCATTCTGAAAAGAAGTATTGTATCAGGGTAAGTATCTTTAATTTTTTGATACTGAATCATTAAAGGGGTATTAGACATAAATTCCCAATAAATTAAGTTTAAAATTTACCTTAATAGGGGGTGAAATTCAAACGATTTAAAAAAGAAAGAATCTTAAAGAAAGTGAAATATTGTATGATAAAATTTATATAAATTGGGTAATGTTGTTGATGTTTGCGAATATTTAACAAAAATTATATCTTTAATATACATATCAATCTGATATTACATTAAGTAGTAATATCCAGTAAATAATTTAGATAGAAATGTATTCCGTTACCTATTTAGCACGAGGGAGATATGAAAAGGAATGGGTTATTTATTTCAATATTAGTATTTGTTTCCCTTCTCACAGGATGCAAAAGCAATAGTACTGAATCTACTGATGATAATAGCACTCTTACTTATGGGGGCAAAACATACAACATAGTTCAGATAGGAAGTCAATATTGGCTGAAGGAAAATCTTAATATTGGTAGCATGATTCAAAGCAGCCAAGGTACAAGCTCCAATGGTATAATTGAAAAATATTGTTATAATAACGACTCAAATAATTGTAAAATCTATGGCGGGCTTTACCAATGGAATGAAGCAATGGAGTATAGCAGTGTTGCTGGTGCGCAGGGAATCTGTCCAAGTGGATGGCATATCCCAACTGTAGCTGAATATACTACATTAAATAACACAGTAAATAATGTTAATGCTCTTAAAGCAATTGGGCAGGGAACGGGAACGGGAACCGGAACAAATGTAAGTGGTTTTTCTGCTATGCTTGCCGGCTGGGGTTCTAACAACAGCAATTTCTATGGTTTAGATAGCACTGCAGTCTTCTGGACTTCTACAGCGAGTGACAAAAACGATGCAGGCAGCTAAATCTGAATTACAATAACAGCAATATCAGTTCAATATATATAAGTAAGGAGAATAGGTACAGCATTAGGTGTATTAAAAATAATTAAACTTTAGATAGTAGTATCCAAATTTAACCTGTTTGAACAATTATAGTTGCAGTTCAAAAAATGAAAAAACGATTTAGGCCTTTTATCGAGGCTATTTTCCAATATTCCATTGGATTTGCACCTAATCATTTGATATAATTATAGTTTAAAAAGATAAATTTATTCTTAAAAGGTGAAAATGACACCAAACAGACTTTTTATACAAAACCGCTCAAAATATGCTAACCCTGTATATGAATTTCACATTGCCAAATCTATCAGGAAAAAATATGGGGTAGAGGAATACTTTTTCTCTATTAATGGCAATGTAATTTTTGCAAACTTTGCACAAGTTAGAAATTTTGTATATAAACTGAATCAGAAAAGGGAAGACTCTCAAAAAGTTGGTGCCGGACAGATAAATGCAGCAGGCCTGTTAGATGAAATTTATCACTATGTACTTAGAAAATATGAAGAGGATATCAACCCGGGTGTTTTTGACAGGGCACTTGAAACTTTGAATGAAAAAGTAGGGGAAGAAAATTTACGTAAACTTATCTTTGAATTTGTGGAGCTTTTTCCTCCTATTGATGTCTATAAGGGGCAGACAAGTATATTCAATTATTTAGATTCTTTCTCAGGGCAGCGATCAAATTATTTAATTACTCTGGAAGAGTTGATTACTCTCCATTTTGCTAATTTAAATCCTGCAAACAAAAAAATTATTGAGTTATTCGATAGCAGTTATTTCAGCAATTCAAAAATACTAGATAAAGTAATAAGGACACTCGATTTATTTTTCCAGAAAGAAGCCAAAATCGGGCATGATAATCATGATGTATTTACTTTTCTTATGATCCCGATTTTGAAACATCCGGATAGTATAGAGGCTCAGCTTGACTACATTAAGGAAAAATGGGACATAATTCTTGATGAAAAGTTTTTAAAGAAATTATTAAGCAGTAAAGATTTAATAAAAGAAGATTACATAATAGATTTTCATGGCGGCGGCGGATTGCCTCCAACAATAGTTCCAAAATATAAAGATGCTGTTTCAGATGCCGAATTTGGAGCTCTAGGAAAATCAGGTTTTAAATATGGCGCTGATAGTGTAAAAGGTTATGAAGAGCCCGAAAAATTTACTCAGGATCAGGATTGGATGCCCCGGCTTGTACTCTTAGCAAAAAACGTATATGTATGGCTTGATCAGTTATCAAAAAAATATCAACGGGATATTCAAAGGCTTGATGAAATACCGGATGAAGAACTAGACCTTATTGCCGGATGGAATTTTACAGGTTTGTGGCTTATTGGTATATGGGAAAGAAGTTCTGCTTCTAAAAAAATTAAACATTATACAGGTAATAGCGATGCTGCGGCTTCGGCTTATTCATTATACGATTATCAGATAGCATGGGACCTCGGCGGGGAAGATGCATTCAAGAACCTTGACTGGCGTACTAAACAAAGAGGAATCCGGCTTGCATGCGATATGGTCCCGAATCATACGGGAATATATTCAAAATGGGTTGTTGAACACCCGGAATATTTTGTTCAATCTCCATATTCTCCATTTCCAAATTATAGATTTGACGGCCCTAACCTTTCTGAAGATGACCGTATTCAGGTAAAAATTGAAGACGGATACTGGCGTAAAAGTGATGCGGCAGTTGTATTCCAGAGAGTAGATAACAATACCGGTAATGTAACTTACATTTATCATGGAAACGACGGCACCAATATGCCGTGGAATGATACGGCGCAGCTTAATTTGCTGAAAAAAGAAGTGCGTGAAGCAGTAATAGGAAAAATTTTTGAAGTAGCCCGCAGATTTTCCGTTATTCGTTTTGATGCTGCCATGACTCTCACTAAAAAACACTTCTCTCGGTTATGGTATCCGGAACCGGGCAGAGGAGGAGACATACCTTCAAGATCCGATTATGCTCTTACAAGGGATGAATTTGATGTTCTCTTTCCTGAAGAGTTCTGGCGTGAAGTTGTTGATAGAATCAATAATGAATTGCCTAATACTTTGCTTCTTGCCGAAGCTTTCTGGCTGATGGAAGGATTTTTTGTCCGTACACTTGGAATGCACAGAGTTTATAACAGTGCTTTCATGCATATGATGTTAAAAGAAGAGAATGATAAATACCGTCAGTTGATTACCAATACACTTGAATTTGAACCTGAAATTTTAAAAAGATATGTTAATTTTATGAGTAACCCCGATGAGGAAACAGCAATACGGCAGTTCGGCTCTGGAGATAAATATATAGGAATTTGCGTACTCATGGTCACTCTGCCGGGATTACCGATGTTTGGGCACGGACAGATTGAAGGTTTCTCTGAAAAATACGGGATGGAATACAAACGCTCATATTATAATGAAGAACCGGATCAGGAATTAATTAATAAACATACAAGGGAAATCTTTCCACTTATTAAAAGAAGGTATCTTTTTAGCCAGGTTGTAAATTTCTGGTTTTTCGATTTTATTGCCGATGGAAATTATGTTGATGAGAATATTTATGCATTTTCAAATCTGGAATATGGTGAAAGAGCTCTTGTCTTTTATAATAACCGGTATTCTAAAATTAATGGAAAGATAAACCTTTCGCGGCCTAAACTTATTTCGGGACATGGCGGAAATAAAGAATTGAAGAAGATCTTTCTGCATGAAGCTTTGCAGCTTAAATCGGGTGAGAACATTTATTACGTATTTAAAGAACATAAAGCATCTTTGCAGTATATCAAACACAGCAGGGAGTTCTTTGATCAGGGATTTTCAACAGAGCTGTCTCATTTCGAATATAAAGTTTTCATGGATTTTGTTGAGATTGTTGATATTAACGGTGATTGCAATAAACTTTATAATAAACTGGGAACAAATGGTACAGGCAATATTTTTTACTCCCTCGAAGAAATTCATTTTGAAAACTTCCATATAGCATTTGAAAATCTATTAAATAGAGATTTGCTGAATAGCTTTATACGCTATTCAATTGAATTGGAAAGTGATGAGCAGAAACCCGATATCTCATTCCTTGATGTTAACCTGATGAATGTAATAGTGGAATTAAAAAAGCATTTTACACTTTCTGCAGATGAAGAAAAATTACTTTTTATCTGTGAAAAAGAGCTTGGGATAATTAAATCCATTAATCAGCATATCATTGAAAAGACCGCTAAAAAAGAACGCCTCTATTTCCAGATTAAACAGTCTCTTGTTTATTCACAGCATCATGATTACATAGAGCATACAGCAGTTTTTGTTATATGGTATGTAGTGACTAAATTGAGTGGTATAGCAGGTAATGAATATTCGCCGCGGCAGTTCATTGATGATACCTATCTTTACAATTCCATAAGGAATATTCTTAGAAGCTTTGGTAAAGGGGAACAGGCTGTAGAAAAATCGTTGAATCTTTTATTACTCCTTTCCGATGTGTACAGGGATTTTCTTACTGTTGCCGAAAGCAAAAATCCGGCAGCTGAATTCAAAACATTTTTTGTCAGCCTTTTTAACAATCCACTTGCAAAAACATATCTTAATGTAAATCGGCATGAAAATGAAACCTACTTTGGTAAAGAAGGATTCGATGAACTTGTTGATTGGCTTTTTAGTATTGCTTTATTTGAATTACTCCGGACTAAGCCGGATGAAACAGAATTCGATTTGACCGATACTGTAATTCCTGTAATATTTAAATTAACCGATGAAATTAAAAGCACAGCCGTTAACAGCGGTTTCAAATTGGACGCATTTATATCTTTGCTTGAAGATGTAATTCAATAATTTTATTAGTAATTTAATATTTTGTGATTTACACGGCAGTACAAATGGTTTTTGTGTGATATTAATCATCGGAAGTTAAAGAAAAATATTTGGCATTCCGGATTGAAATCACATCATTTCTGAAAAACTTTAATTATATTATAATATACATTCATAGGGTGTAAATATGAAGAAATACAAAAAGCGGCTAATTTTATTCTTTTTTGCTATAATGGCATGCCTGAAATTAGGTTGTATTGATACGCCTAAAGACCTTGCTTTGCCGACATGGAATGTAGACCTTAATGTTCCAATTACGAACAGGGGATATACTCTTTGGGATGCAATAAAGAAAGACACATCTAAAATATCCTACTATAAAACTTCGGGTAATTACGGTCTTCTCTACTATTCTGATACCAGAAGGATTGCCCCGGTTACAGTAGGTAATAATTTGAATATAGGTTCATTCAGTTATTCTCCTACAGTCCAGATAGGTTCAATTCAGATTTCAACTCCTGCTAGTGTAAATACTACAATTTCACCTGTAGATATTTCCTCCAGTATACCTTATAATACTCCCGTAATTTTCCCTCCTATTGCTACACAGACTGTTAGTAAGTCTTTTTCACAGGAGCAGCAATTCAGGAGTGTTATTTTAAGTTCCGGCACTTTGGATTTGACGATTGTTAATAACTTCCCTACACCTGTTCAAATGGTCATTAGTAAGATTTCTATCCGAAATCTGGATGATAATTCGATAATTTTTTCAGATAATAATATCTATGCAATAAATTCAGGAGCCACAAAAGCCCTGAGTTATAATGTGGCGGGGAAGAGAATTTCAGATTATGTGATTGCAGATGTTACTATTTCTTCTCCGGGAAGCGGTACTTCACTTGTTACCTTGAATTCCAGCACTAACCTTGCATTTACTTTGCAGCTTAAGAATTATTCCTTTAGTCAGGTTATTGCAAATATTAGTTCTAATACATTTAATATTTCAAATACGGTAAAATTTGACGATTCAACATTTGTTCAATCGGCAGTTATAAATTCAGGTACAATAAATATAACTGCAAGTAGTTATATTGATTTGGATTTAACAGCTACACTTTCAATACCTGCATTAAAGAATGTGTCTGGAACGGCATATTCACAGGTTATATCTCTTACCAGAGGGCAGAAGAATAAAGTTATTACACCTTTATCCCTGGCCGGATATACACTTGCCGATCCTAGTGGAAATCTTGTTAATAATTTTCAGTATACAGTTTCAGTTACCTCTTCTGCGACCTCAGATTTGAGAACTATCAATAGTACCGACTATGTAACGGCTAATGTTGGAATCTCTAATCTGAATTTTAGATCTTTTACCGGGCAAATTAAGCCTACAATACTGACTGTTAAATCCACCACAATAAACTTAGACATGGGTGATATTACTAATAAACTTTTAGTCGGCCAGGTAGATATTGAAAACCCGTCAATCATTCTTAAACTTAATAAATCAGCTTCTTTGGGATTTTCATTTTATGGTACATTAACCGGACAAAATGGAACTCAAACCAGCCAGCTTACAATTCCTAATACCACTTTAAGCAGCAGTCAAACTACAATTACACTAAGTTCTTCTGATGTAAGGACATTTATAAAATCATTTAGCGGTAAACTGCCTACATCGGTAGTTGTGAATGGAAAAGGTATTGTCAATCCTGCTTATGCAGTTGGATCTGTTTCCAGTACAGATTCAATATTTGGGTCTGCTTATATAGAATTTCCTATGAAAGTGAGCATAGTAGGGGGGAGTATAAGAGATTCCAGTTCTGTGGACATTTCAAATGACGACAGAGACAAAATGGATAAAGTTGCAGGCGGCTCCCTGGTTCTTGAAATTCAAAATGGAATTGCAATGGAAGCTCAGTTCAGTTCCCGATTATACGATGCAAGTCATCATTTCCTAATGAATTTACCTCCAACTCCAAATGATACTTTGGTTGCCATTCATGGAGCAAGCGTAAATTCTTCGGGCGATGTTACTTCGTCAACAAGCAGTACCATTACATTTACTCTTACTAAGGAACAGGTAACAAAATTGCGCCAGGGATCTTACATGATTTCGAAAATACAATTTTATACCACAGGTGCTTCCGGAACAACTGTAAAGTTTAAAACCTCGGATCCTTTCACTATAAAAGCTTACGGTACCTTAACATATACAGTAAAGGAATAAGGAGAGGGCTGACATGAAAAATAAATTTAAATTAATTCTGGCTTTTCTATGTTTATCAAGCTCAATCTTTGCTCAGTTAGGTTCCGAGGGAGCTTTTGATGCAAAAAGTTTCGGGCTTGCAAAAACATATAACGCAGTTTCAAATGGTGTTTATTCAATAGGTATTAATCCTGCAAATCTGGCTGCTTTTTCAGCAGATAAAGTTGAAATTGCTACCATTCTTCCTCTTCCGTCGTTTTCCATTAAAGCAGGCACTAATTTCATTACAATAAATGATATTAATTACTTTTTCGGAAAGCAAAACGGACAGGCGCGTGTATTAACAGACGGCGATAAACAACGATTAATGGATTTATTTGCCGATGGTGGTACCGGAAGTGCAAGTATGACTATCAATTTGTTCATGATGAAAATTAATTTTGATCAGTCATTCGGTACTATAGCCTTTTCCATAAATGATGTAGTTTCGGCAAGATTCAACATTCCGAGTTCAATTCCTGAATTAGCATTATATGGCAACCCGGCAGGCAAAGTATTCGATTTCAGTTCACTTGATGCAAAGTCGTGGTACCTTCGTTCTTATGCTCTTTCATATGCAAGGAGAATCTTTACATCTTCAAGTTATCCATATGATATACTTACCGCAGGTGTAACGGTAAAATACGTACAGGGATTTTACTATGCCGGTACATCCAGAGTTAACAGCACTCTTTCAACCGGTACATCTAATCAAATTCAAGGTACAGCTGATTATGTTGCATATTCTGCATTCTCAGGAAATTTCGGAGTAAAATATGATTTTGATTCTGTAAAAACTAAATCCAGTTTTTCTCTTTTCCCAGACCCTGCAGGAACAGGAACCGGATTTGATTTAGGCGTTTCGGCTTTTCTTGGAGATACATGGCGCCTTTCATTTGCTATTACGGATATTGGAAAAATTAAATGGACGCAAAATGCTGCCCAGTTTACTGCAACAGGTTCAATTTATCTGGATGATATTACTAATTCAGCACAGCGTGACAGTCTTAAAGATAAAATAGTTGGTAAAAGTAAAAAAATAGATTCTTTTGAAACTAATCTTCCTACTGCTTTAAGAATTGGTATATCTAATCACGTTACCAGCTCATTAATGATTGCTTTCGATTATAATGTTGGTTTTAATGATATGCCTGGCAACTCAGTAAAAGCAAGGTATTCAATTGGTTGCGAATGGGATTTACTTAACTGGCTGCCATACGTTAGATCAGGTGTTTCGTTCGGAGGTTATTATGGATTCGGCTGGGCCTTAGGTGCAGGATTCAGGCTTTTTAACTTGTTGGACATAAATCTGGCTACATCTGACTTTAATTCATTTGCCGCTCCAAATAAAGCAAAGTATCTTTCAGTTGCACTTGATACAAAGTGGAACTTCTAATTTTAAAGGTGGGAAACTTAAAGGTTTCCCGCCTTCCTTTTCCCTCCCGATTATCCGGTTAAAATTTTACTTTTAAGTACCAATTCGGTGCAATTTATAATTGAAATAAAAAATGTTTGAGATGAAAATAGAAACGGCGGATCTCAAATGTTGCAGCATTTGAATATCCGCCGTATTGGGAGGCTCTGCGAGCCTAAATTAAGAGATTATAAAGAGAATCTAACTCCTAAGCTGCCGCTCCAACCTGTAATAGTAGTGCCGTCATTATAGAAACCGCAGTCAACATTCAGACTGAGAAGTGGAATAATAGGGTAGTCTATACCGCAGCCGAATCTGCCGTAGATATTGGTTTTACTGTCTGAGTTGGATACAGCAACAGTATAATCGAAAGTTCTGTAAGCAACTACTAAACCGGCTGAAAGATAGGGTTTAAATCCGGCAAAAGTTAAAGGATGATAATATGCAGAGAAGTGCCCTCTGTAATCAGTTTCTTTACCATCAATACCGTCAATATCGCCTTTAAAGTATTCTATAGTAAGAGCTAGAGTAATGTCATTATTAATATTATATCCGCCGATTACACCGTAACCGAGAGGATGGCTTATTAAAGACATTTTTGTTGAGTTGTCATTTAAATTTTCAAAACGGCTTACAACAACGCCAGCTGAAAATTTAGATTGTCCATAAATAGAAGCAGTCAATGCTGCAAATACAACGAAAATAAATAATTTATTTTTCATTATTTCCTCATTATTGTGTTAGTTGTTTAAATAAAGTTTTTAATCTTAAATGTGTCATTAAGTATAATATCAATGTCAAAATTATCATATGTAATAGTTCAGGAAGAGTTTCGTTCAATCCTGCACCCATTTGCGTAATTCTTACAAAAGCACTCAGGTAGGGAGTGCTCGGTAATAACTTGGACAGGTATTGCACCCACACAGGCATTGCCTGAGCAGGCCAACTGTAACCTGAAATTAAGAAAATGGGGTAAGATGTTAATGCTAAGAATTGAACTGCTATTAATTTCCTTTTTATAAATGATGCAAAAAGTATGCTGAGATATATAACTGCTGTGATTAAAAGAAATGTGAAAATGCTCAACGCAATTATACTGCCGGCCATATTTAGTTTGAACAGGCTGAAAGTGAAAGTAAAGAATAAAAATGAATATGCGCTGAAAAGTATACCGTAAAAAAGTCCTTTGCCATGAATTACTGTAAAGATATTTTTGCCGCTTAGTTTATACAATTCACCAAGTGTTTTCATTTCCCTCTCTTTTGAAAAACTTTCCGATAAGCCTATTAAAAGAGTCTGCTGTATTATAAGAGCAAGAATGCCGGGTACGAGAAAATCGCCATAGCTCTCTGTAAAATTAAACATGGGCCGCATATCATATTTAACCGGTTCAATTAATTCATTCGATTGCTCATAACTGTATCCGGCTTTTTCAAAGAATTTAAGTTTTATATCTGAATTGTAGGACATTATAACTTCGTTAGCTGCAATGTTTATATCGTTCGAAACCAGAAAACGGGTAGTATTTATATATAGCTTTACAGTAGAGCCTTTATACAATTTTAAATCCGATTCAAAATTCTTCGGGAAATAAACCATAGCCCGCGCTTCTTCAGAATTAATCTTATTTACACCGGTTTGAAAATCCGGAACACTTTCAGAAACCTTTAACATATCATGAGCATCAAGCAGACGGGTTAGCTTTTTGGACATTTCCGAATGATCTTCATCATAAACGACTATTGGCAGATCCCGTTCAACTTTGTTGATATAAATAGTACCGTAAAAAAGGGCATAGAATATTGGCGCCAGGAGTATGATTGATTTTATATCAATATCCTGTGAAATATTTTTCAATTCCCGTTTTACTATGTCATATATATTCTTTAACATCTGGTTACACTTTTATGTTATAATATTTTTTAACATGCAGTTTTAATGCAATGATTGTAAGAATTATGCCGCCGATTGTGAAAGCTGAAAGAACTATTATTTCTCTTAGGGCATTACTTACCGGTGAATCCATCTGGTATATTTTTAAGAAACCGGAAACGAAATGTGTAAACGGCAATAAAGCTGCAAAGATCTGATGAATTTTGGGCATTGCCCAAATAGGGAATGTATATCCGCTGAAAATGAAAGCGGGTGTATTAATAAACAATGCAAGTTCTGTCGCAAATAACTGGTTGTGGAAAGCACTTGAAATAAAAAGCCCTACAGATAAACATGAAGCTATAAAGAGAACAAAGAAAAGAAATGTAATAATAATTGACCCTGTAATATGAATATTGAAAAAAGGGAAAATAATAAACAGAATTAAAATTGCCGAAGAAATATGAACTAACATATGGGGGAGAGACTTACCAATAAGTATTTTATAGATATTATTTTTTGATATTTTTAGTAATTCAGGAAATGTCTCATGGGTAAATTCAGAGCTTATTACTATAACTGCAGAAATCATAATGATAAATTGCAATGTAAATGCAAGCAAGCCGGGCACTAAATAACTTAGGTAGCTGTAATTTGCATTATAAAGGGATTGTGTCTCCACTTTAATAGGATTAGCAATATTCATAGCCTGATCATACATCATTCCTTTGCTGGTAAGCTTTTTAATAATTGCCCCTGCAGAAACAGTTTTAATTATCTGTGCACCGTCGCGCAGCAATACATTGCCTACAATAAGGTTGCTGGTATTTTTGTAAATAATAACGGTAGTATTTTTCCCTTTTTTAACGTCATTTTCCATATTGTGGGGAAGATAAAAAGCTCCTTGATATTTTCCTACTCTGAATCCCTCTTTAAGTTCATCCAGAGAATTTACATAACCGGATACTTTCATTGAAGCAGCCGATTCTACAAATTCTATTACTGTACGAGACAGGGAGGAATGGTCTTCATCAAAAATTGCAATGGGAAGTTCTCTTACTATTTCATTTTTATATATATAACCATATAGAAGAGAAATGAATATGGGGAGAAAAATCATCATAATGTAGAGAGTTTTTCTCTCTCTAATTCTATGAAATTCTCTTATGATAATATTTTTTGTCTCTATAGAAATCATGGCATTCAGATTATAATGATATATTAACAGTCATACCCGGACGGAAATCCTTTATAGGCTGTTTACTTCTTAAATGAATTTCAAATACTTTCAAATCAAACTCACCCTTTTGATTGGTAGGTTTCCAAGTTGCAAAGTCTCCCATTGGTGCAATATAGGTACATTCAAATTCATATTCGGCATTTCCAAGCGCAGGGATTTTCCCTTTGTACATCATGCCTTTTTTAATTTTCTGCATATTATCTTCACGGACCTGAAGAACTACATAAGATTCATCCGGGACTAGAATTGTAAATACCGGGTAACCGGCAGAAATTACTTCGCCTTCTTCAACAATGCGGTTTGATATTTCGCCGTCAACAGGGGCTTTAATAGTTAATTCCTGAAAATATGCAATAGCCTCATTATAACCATTTGCTGCCTGATTGAATAAAGCTTCTGTGGCAGAAATTTCTTCAGGGCGTGCGCCTTTCATTGCCATATCATATTTATCTTTTGCAGCACCCATTTGTTCCTGAGCAGCTTTATACTGAAATTCCACTCCGTCCTTTTCCTGTGCCGAAACTACACTGTCTTTATATAATTTCTGAAAGCGGCTCCAGGTCTTATTTGCATATTCGTACTGATAGCGTGCCTGATCGAAAAGTTTTAATGCAGCATCCTTTTCTTCATCACGTGCACCTTTTTTAACAAGCATCAGTTTTTGCCTTGCGGCTTCCATTAGGCTTCTGGCCTGCGCAACTTTAGCATCCATTTCTTTACTTTCAAGAATAGCAAGTATATCTCCTTTCTTTACAACATCTCCTTCTTTAATATTCATTTTATCAACTCTTCCGGGAATTTTAGATGCTACATCAATAGATTTCCCTTCAACAATTCCGGTCATTACTATTTCTTTAGATGAGAAGAGATTACTCAATAATGTAATTACCCCAATGAGGACAATAATTACAGGTATAGCAATGATGATTTTAGTTTTATCAATTTTCATTTACATATCTCCTAATTATTCCATGTATTAAGAATTAAGGTTGGGTCGCCGCATGCAAGGTATAAATCGGTAACGGCTTTATAATATTCATATAAGGAAACTAATCTGTCAAGCTGTACTTTTTCATAAGTTAGATGAGCATCTATAACTTCAAGTGAAATACTCATTCCGGTTTCAAATCTCTTTTCATTTTGCCTTACGTTTTCTTTAGCCATTGTAATAGTTGCGTTTAGTTTTTCAAACTTGGTCTTACTCTTATCTATTTCCTTATATGCCTTATTTACCCAAAGATCTATTTTTCTTTTTGCATCCGACTCAAGAAACATTACCTCATTTTCAATATGTTGTGCGGATTGAAGTTTCATATGGTCTTTGAATCCGTTAAAAATGTTCAAATTAAGCTGAACCCCAACTGCCCATTTTGGTTCAATGCTTGACAAATATTCTGTATATAATTCATATTTACCAAATGCTGCAATAGTGGGGAGGAATGAAGATTTTACTACATTGTAATTTTGTTCTGCACCAATTTTTTTCTGTCCAATAATTTGTAGTATCGGTTGATTTATTCTTGCCTGTGAAGTATAATATTCCAGTGATTCATTAATTGAATGGAATTTTATTGAATCGGAAATTTCAAGTGGTTCGGAATCATCTATGCTTAAAGAACTTTTAAGAGCAGATATTGCAAGTTTCAGGTTGCTTTCATCGTCTGAAAGATTTTTTTCGGCTTCTGCTAAAGCAACATTAGCTCTTAGCACGTTGTAGCCGGCAATAACACCTTCATCGCTCAATTCCTGAGCTCTTTTTTGATGTTTTTTAATACTATTCAAAGCAGAGGTTCTTATTTTTACCACCTCTTCCATAACAAGAACCTGAAGGAAGTTAGTAATTGTTTCGGAAACAATTTCATTCTGTGTCTTTTTTAATTCAAATTTAGAAGCTTCTTTTTCAGATTCGGCATAATTCTTTGCAGCTAATATTTTCCCGCCGGTAAACAGAGGTTGAATTGCTTCAATGGTAGCGGTTTTGAAATCCTGCTGCTTGAAAATTTGTGTAAAAGGGGGAAGAAGGCTTTCAAGTTTAGAAGCTGCTGCAGAATTGTATGCAGTTTTCTGTGCTGAAGTTAAAGCTGAACCTGTTGTCAAGATACTATATATGTTTGCAAATTCGGCCTGATTGTCTGCTTCGAGCTGAATTATCCCATCGCGGATAGGGCTCAGGTCAATTATCATATTGTCGTTTAAATGGGTATAGCTTGCAGTAAAATTGATCGAAGGGAGAAAATTGCCCCACGATTCTTTTACTTCAGCTTCTTTCTGCAAATACTGTTCATTGTATTGCAGAATTTTATCATTCTTTTTTAATGATATACTTATTGCATCTTTAAGTGTAAGGCTTTGGCTGAAAAGCACTACGGGCATTAAAACTAAAAAGATTGCTGAAAGTAAAAATTTATTTCTCATAATTCCTCTATAAATGAATCATCATTCAATAAATAGGCAAAAAAAATAGTGAATAATTATTTCATTATTCCTCTTTTAGTTAAATATTTAACATTTTGACGAATTTTATTTAGCGGGTAATTTTTCTGATCGGAAGCCCATTGATGGAGCAAATTTCTGATAGCTCCGAATACATAAAATCTGAAAATGTCTATATCAACATTTTCTGCAAAAATGTTTTTATTGACGCCTTCAAAAATTACCAGTTGTGCCTGTGCAAGGAATTGCTGGTAATATTCAGTAAATTCATACTTGCCGTTCAACATTAAATAATTTTGTTCATTCACAAAAACCATAGCTAATGCAGGGTTTTCAGTGAAAATATCGAAGAAAATATCTATCATGCTGTCTAATTTCTCTGAAGGGGAGAGAAAGCTGTTCTCTGATAATTTTTTGTAGTCCTGATATAAACGTTCCCACAAATTATCGAAGATTTTGTATAATAGATCTTCCTTGTTTTTGTAATAAACATAAACGCTTCCAATTGCTACATTTGCAACTTCAGCAATTTTAGAAATTTTGGCTTTATGATAACCATTTTCTGAAAAGACTTTAATAGCCGCTTCGATTATGTCTACTTCTTTTTTACCTTCTTTTAGTCTCATTGTCATCTCTATATTGAATCTTGATTCAAAATTAGTAGTAATTTTTTAATTTGTCAAGAGATTAATAACAATTTTTTATCAAAAAATACAGAAGAAATTATAATGAATTTATTAAAACTTCAATTTTTGGCTAAAAATAAAAGAAATGATTAAAAGTGAAGGATAAAAATTTCAAAAAAAACCGCCTTAAAAAGATTTAAGGCGGCTTTCATAAATTAAAGATTGTATGATTAATTACCTTTTTCTTTAGCTATATCTTCAGCCAGGAGTTTATTAATAGATGAAGCAGCTCTGCGCCCTTCACCCATTGCAAGAATAACCGTTGCAGCGCCAAGAACAATATCGCCGCCGGCAAAAACTCTGTCCATAGAAGTTTTTTGTCCTTCATCAACAATAAGATTGCCCCATCTGTTAACTTTCAGTTCAGATGTAGATTGAGTAAGCATCGGGTTGCTGCTGTTGCCTATAGCAACAATAACGGTATCAACATCAAGAATAAATTCACTTCCTTTAATTTCAACAGGCCTTCTTCTTCCGGAAGCATCAGGTTCGCCAAGTTCATATCTTAAACATTCAATTGCTTTAACGCGGCCGTCATCGCCGGCAATTATTTTTTTTGCATTCTGAAGGAATAAAAACTCAATGCCTTCTTCTTTAGCATGTGCTACTTCTTCTTTTCTTGCAGGCATTTCATTTTCCGTCCTGCGGTAAACAACATATACTTTTTCTGCACCAAGTCTTTTAGACATTCGGGCAGAATCCATTGCAACGTTTCCGCCTCCAAAGACAGCAGTAATCTTTGAAGAATAAATTGGAGTATCGGCTTTGCCCCTTTCAAAGGCGCGCATAAGGTTTGCTCTTGTAAGGTACTCGTTAGCAGAGAAGACGCCTATATAATTTTCCCCTTCAATACCCATGAATACAGGTAGTCCGGCACCCGTTCCAATAAATGCTGCATCATATTTATCTTTTTCAAAAAGGTCTTTCAGTTTTCTTGTTTTGCCTACAACAAAGTTTGTCCTAAATTCTACTCCCATTGCAGTAAGAGTTTCAACTTCTTTATCAATAATGTCATTGGGGAGCCTGAATTCTGGAATGCCGTATCTAAGTACACCGCCTAATTTATGGAATGCTTCAAATATAGTAACATGATGCCCTTCACGGCGGCAATCGGCAGCTACTACTAATCCTGCAGGTCCGCTCCCTATGACGGCAACTTTCTTACCAGTTTCAGGCTTTACTTCAGGAATAGAAACTTTACCGCTTTTTCTTTCCCAATCGGAAACGAATCTTTCCAATCTGCCAATAGCAACAGCCTTATCCACGCTTTTTAAGGCTTTACCGACAGTACAATTCATTTGGCACTGAGTTTCCTGAGGGCAAACACGTCCGCATATTGCAGGTAAAAGGCTAGCAGTTTTAACTGTTGTTATAGCTTCTTCAAATTGGCCGAGAGAAATTTCTTTTATAAATTTTGGAATATTAATACTAACGGGACAGTCGTTAACGCAACTGGCTTTAACACAATTAAGGCATCTAAGTGCTTCAAGGCGTGCCTGTTCCATTGTGTAGCCTATAGCAACTTCGTCAAGGTTTTTAATCCTTTCCATCGGGTCCTGAGAAGGCATATCCTGAGAAGGAATTTTCATTCTGTCTTTGGTTTTTAGATTGTCTAAGTTATTGAGATATTCAACAATCAGGTTTTTGGCTTCCTGTGATAATTCTTCCGCAGTTTTGTGGCTCATTATTTTCGCTCCTTACTTTCTAATTCTTTTTCCAGAAAACATGTGTGTGAATCTTTTTCAAATTTTTTGTATGAGTTAAGCCTCAAGATCATATTATCGAAATCAACTTTATGTCCGTCGAATTCAGGACCGTCTACACATACAAATTTTACATCTTTGCCAACATTAACACGGCAGCCTCCGCACATTCCGGTTCCATCAACCATAATTGTGTTAAGGGAAACTTGTGTATGCACTTCATAAGGTCTGGTTGTTTCGGAGCAGAATTTCATCATGAAAGGAGGCCCTATTGCAATTGCCATATCCGGTTTAGGGCTGCGCATACAGATTTCTTTAAGAGGTTCGGTTACTAAAGCTTTTCTGCCGTATGAGCCGTCATCTGTACATAGAATAAATTCATCTGCTATTGCTTTCATTTCTTCTTCAAGAATTATTAAGTCCTTTGTCCTTGCACCTATAATAGTAATTATTTTATTGCCGGCCTGTTTAAGGGCTTGGGCAATAGGGTGAAGGGGGGCAACACCTATGCCGCCGCCTACACAAACTACCGTTCCGAATTTGTCTATATGAGTTGGTTTGCCCAGAGGGCCTACCAATGTTGGTATTGAATCCCCAACGTTTAATTCGGATAACTGTAAAGTTGTTTTTCCGACAACCTGAAAAATTAAAGTTATTGAACCTTCCTTAGCATCGGCATCTGCAATAGTAAGGGGAATCCTTTCGCCATAATCGTCATCAATTTGTAAGATAATAAATTGGCCTGCTGATCTTTCTTCTGCTATTAATGGAGCTGCTACTCTCATCATATATACATCTTTTGAGAGCTGCTTCTTGAATATTATTTCATTCATCTAATACCTCATAGATTCAGATGGGATTGAATACATTAAAATTGTCTTAAGTAAAAATATCTAAAAAGAGAATAAAAACAATACAATTGGTACATTTTAGTAGCAAAAAAAATAATTAATAAGGCAATTATATGTTTTAACTGTTAAAAATTTTAACAGTAAAGAGCATATTAGCCTCTAATTTTAATTCAAATTTAAAATCTAACTAATGAGATAAATGAATAGTACAATTAATATGTTTTAATTAAGGATGTGAATAAAAAAAAGGAGATACTGCGTACAGATGCACGCAGTATCTCAAGGAATTAGTAGTGATATATGATATTTAATCCAAGGGTAAGCTGAGTGCTGGAAGTTGAATTCCCGGAAACAAAAACAGATTGATCTGAATTATCATATCTAAATTCTGCACGGATGGTGAAGTGGTTACTCAAATAATAAGAAGGTGTAAATGTTATCTCGCTTAATATTTGTGCAACTCCTGTTCTCATTCCGTCATTATCTTTAAATATTTCACCGCGAAAATTAAGACTGAATTTATCACATAATTTGTATTTAATATATGCTGCCAACCCGGACCATTGAGCCGTATATGATTTGGGAAGGGAAAAGTCTTCCCATCCCAAATCTGCATTGAGTCCTAATGTTATTTTATTTAAATCGTATGAAGCAGCAATATCCAATACACTTCTGATGTTTGAATCGTTATTGTCCTGTTCGGGCCCGGAAATGAAATTAGAATAAATATTCAATCCCGATACCGGGGTTAATGCTAATTGAGCTCCAATTGTTTTGGACCTATTATTATCAATTGCATTATCCCATCCATTAGCAATAAATGCAGCAGCAGAAACAACTTCATTAAATGTGTAACTTGCTTTTATACCGGTATGTGTGTAAGGTATTGAATAACCGAATAAAAATGAGTGAGAGAATTGATCATTATAATTTTCCCATCCTTCAACTACTTCATAACCGAGCAGAGTTGCAAATTTGCCGAAATCAAAACGGATACCTTTACCCACCGGAAGAATATATGTGACATATAATTGGAAAATATCAATGTCGCCGCTATTTAATCCGCAGGAATGTACAATTCTTGGTATTGAAGATCCGGTGTACAAATCGGCTCTGAAACCATAAGCGGTATTAGAATCGGTATCCTGATGAAATGATAACTGCAATGCATCCATTTTAAATGAATTATTGTCATAATCAAATACACGAAGATTATTTTTCATATCATTAGGATTATTAAAATTATATTGATATGAACCGGATAGAAAAGCATTAATCTTTATACCTGTAAGAAAATTGGTTTCTTTGTTTTGTGCTGTAATATTAATTGACAACAACAAAACAAAGAAACAGAGATTTAATAAATTATTATTAAGTCTATTTGAATGCATCAATTTTATCCTCATCGATGTATGCAATTTCATCATGCAGGGATGAATCAAGGCCGTTAGCTTCCTGAGCTTCATCTACTCTTACAGGAGTAAATTTATTTATTAACCATAACATTCCATATGTAAATCCAAATGCCCAAAGTGAGGAAATCAAAACTGCCGTTAATTGTTTAAAGAAAAATGAATAATTACCTGCAATTAAACCGTCAGTACCTGCAGGGTTAAATGCAAGTGAAGCAAAAATTCCAAGCATAATAATTCCAAGTAGACCGCCAACACCGTGAACGCCCCATACATCTAGTGCGTCATCTAATTTTAATTTGTTCTTTAATGCAACTGCGTAATAGCATACTATACCTGCTACAATACCTATTATTACGGCAGTGGTAGGGGATACATATCCTGCCGCAGGTGTAATTGTTGCAAGGCCTGCAACAGCGCCGGTAAGAAGTCCAAGGAATTTAGGTTTCTTCGTTGTCATCCAATCAAGTAACAGCCATACAACGGCTGCAAATGAAGCGGCAACGTCTGTATTTAAAAATGCAACAGCGGTAACAGAATCTACTCTGAATTCGCTGCCCGCATTAAATCCATACCATCCAAACCATAACAGACCGGTACCTAAAGCTACCAATGGAATACTGTGAGGCCCTTTATCTAAAACTTTTCTTTTACCTACAAAAAGTACGGATGCCAAAGCTGCCATACCTGCAATATTATGAACAACGATACCGCCTGCAAAATCAAGAACGCCCCACTTCTGAAGAATACCGCCGCCCCATACCATATGAACGAATGGGAAATAAACAAATACTAACCATAAGGTTAAGAAAATAAAATATGATTTGAATGTTACTCTATTTGTAAATGCGCCGGTGATTAATGCAGGTGTAATGATTGCAAACATCATCTGATATGCAATAAATACAAGGATTGGAATAGAGCCATTAATTGGAGAAGGGGAAAGAAGGTTAACTCCTTTTAAGCATACCTGATCAAGGTTACCAACTATGCCTCCGACATCGCCGCTGAAGCATAATGAATAACCGAAAAGATACCAAAGTACTGTAGTCCAACCCATAGAAACGAAGCTTTGAATCATTATAGCCAGAACATTTTTTCTGCCGACCAGTCCGCCGTAAAAGAAGGCTAAACCGGGGGTCATTAACATAACTAAGCTGCTGCAAAGCAGCATAAAACCAGTGTTACCGGTGTCAATTTGCATTGTGACTCCTTTAATTTTATCATGTATAATTAATCATAAGAGCAAGAGGTGTTTTTTTCTTGCCTCAAAATTTGCCTTCTTTAAGCGGATTAATTATTAAGGTTAGACTGATTTTTATGTAGGTAAAAACCTACACAAAATTAATTGATAAGTTTGTTCTCAATAACGTAACGGGTCAATTCAACATTATTTTTCAGTTTCAGTTTTTCAAGAATTCTTGCGCGGTAAGTTGTTACTGTTTTTTGACTTATGTAAAGTGATTCGGCAATTTCCTTAAGTGATTTTCCCGAAGCAAGCATGCACATTACCTCAAATTCCCGGTTTGACAGCAGTATGTGCGGCGTAGTTTCTCCATTAGCTTCTATTGCAACGGCAAGCGTTTCTGCGAGTTTAGGGTTTATATATTTTCCGCCTGAATTTACTTTTCTAATTGCTGTAACAAGTTCTTCGGCAGCGCTTTCTTTTGTAAGGTAACCTGCTATACCCGCTTTAAGGAGCCTGAATGCATATTGTTCCTCCGGATGCATACTTAGAATTAAAATAGGCAATTCTCTGTAAAGTTTTTTAATCTCATTAAGAAGGTCAAATATGTTCATTCCGGGCATTGAAATATCAAGTGCTAAAACATCAGGATGACAGTTTATTACCCTTTCTAATACTTCCCGGCCGTTTCCTGCTTCGCCTACTACTTTTATTTCTTTAGAGTTACTAAGTATTTGTTTAATTCCTTCCCGGAATAACTGATGATCATCTGCTAAAAAAATCTTAATCATAGTGCCTCTTTAATATGTGGGAAATCTGCAATGATTGTAACACCCTCTCCTTGTGGACTTTCAATAACTACGCTCCCTCCAAAATATCTGGCTCTTTCTCTAATTCCAAGAAGTCCGAATGATTTTGAAGTGTCCTGTGTTTCATTTTTCAGCCCTTTCCCGTTATCTTTAATATACATTCTCAGATTTTCATCTTTTTCTGTTAAAGAAATTAGTACATGAGTAGCTCCGGAATGACGTCCAATATTTGTAAGTGCTTCCTGTAATATCCTGAAAAGGGCAATTGCTTTATCGCTGTCTATTTTTATTTCTTCTGGAGTAATTTGCAATGAGCATTTAATACCGCTATTCTTCTGAAATTCGTTAACCTGCCATTCTATTGCAGCAGTAATGCCAAGATCGTCTATCAGCTGCGGGCGCAGTTCTGTTATTATTCTCCTTATGGAATGGATCGTGTTATCAATTAAACTAAAAATTTCAGAGATGTTTGTCTCGCTTTTCGAACTTTTTCTTCCTTTTTCATTTTTTAGAATAGAAATTTTTAATTTCAGAGTGTTTAAAGCCTGCCCAAGTTCATCATGAATTTCACGGGCTATTAATTTCCTTTCTTCCTCGCGGACCGACTGTAAATGTGACGATAAACTTCTTAGCTGTTCCCTTGAAGTGCGCAATTCTTCAGAAATTCTTTTCCTATCTTCAATTTCCAACTTAAGGTGCTCTGTGTTTTTCATAATTTTTTCGGCCATTGTATTGAAGGTTGAAAATAATAGGCTGAATTCATCTTTACTTAATGATTCCGCTCTATATTCGAGGTTGCCTTTACCGAAAATCTCTGCTGTTCTGGTAAGCGAAATAATAGGTTTTGAAATATTTCTTGATATAATTACTCCAAGGGCAGATGCAAGAAGAATTATTAAAAGCCCTGCAAGTATTAAATATTCTTTCAGAGAAGTTATTGTCCCAAAGGCTTCACCGGTATCAATTTCGGAAAGAAGGGTCCATTTTAAATTTGCAATTTGCAATGGTGTATAGGCGCTTATAACTTCAACTCCTCTGTAATCATATATTATTTTCGTATTGGACATTCCATTTGCACCATCAATAGAGGCAGTTGTTTTTACTTCCTGAAGCAGAATAGATGACGAACTATTTACTATTTTATTAATAATATCTTCCGGAGTTCCTTTCTTTCGCAGCATTGAAAAATATTTATCAGGCTCCTGAATAAAGAAACGGCTGTCTGTTCTCATTTTGAAATCAGGGCCGACAATATATGTTTCTGCTGTTTCACCGAAACCAATTTCGCGCCATGAATTATTATTAGTCATAATCTGATTTATATAATCTACAGAAAGCTGAAGGATTATGACTCCTTTTATATTCTTCCCGGAATATACCGGAGCAGAAATAAATGCCGATGGTTTATTCACATAAATGCGGTTTAATTCAAAATCATTTATATAAATGCTGTCTTTACTTTTCAGGCCAAGGCATTCTTTGACTGAACTTTTAATCCCGTTTGTTATTGATTCGGATAATATTGAAAGCCCGGTAATATCTTTGCGATTTAGCGAGAATATAAGTTTATAATCTTTTGTGTTGACTAAAAGAATATCTTCAATATCAAAGCGCGATGAAATTTCTTTCATGCCTAATATATCGCCTGATAAGTTTGCATGCTTAGAATTCAAAAGGGAAGGATTATCTAAATTACGGATAATATTATCATTGCCGGCAAGAATGAGAGTAAGGTTTTTTAATTGATCAAAATAATTTTCTATTAATTTCTTTTTTGTTTCCCGGATTGAAGTAAGCCTTTCAAAGGAAATTTTTTCCAAGGTACTTTTAGCATTATAGAAAAATATAACGGAAGTTAAGGAAACAGAGAATATGCCAATCAATGCAAAATAAAGCTGTAGTTTAGTCTTCAATTTAAGATGCAAAATGTTTATCCCGAATAATTTAAAGAATCAATATATACTTAGGCATAAATCAACAAGTAAAAATAATTAAAAATAAATGGCAGAACAGTGGTAAAAGTGGAAATTTTCAAAAACGAGAGCCATTAATTCTTGTTATCCCAATATTAATTTGAATAAATCATTTTTTTTCTTGACAAATGAGAAAATTGTTATTACATTTACAGTGTATTAGTAAAGTAATACAGTAACACAAAAAAAAGGAGCTAATATGCTGAGGGTTCAAAACTTATTTTTCAATTATTCTAAGAAAATGGACTTATTTAATGATTTATGCCTTGAATTGAAACCGGGCAATATCTATGGTTTGCTCGGTAAAAACGGTGCAGGCAAAACCACTTTATTAAAATTAATTAGCGGGCTTTTGTATCCTAAAAAAGGGCAATGCAGCTATAATGATTTTAATGTCAGAGATAGGAAAACATCTTTTCTGGAGGATATGTATTTTCTACCAGAGGGGATATCATTGCCTGACATGAAGGTCGATTTATTTGAAAAACTTAATGCACCCTTTTATGGAAAATTCAATAAGGAACAATTCCAAAAATATCTGGAAGAATTTGAAGTCGGGTATAATTCACATCTGAATGCACTATCAATGGGGCAGAAAAAGAAATTTGCTATTGCTTTTGCATTAGCAGCTAATACTTCATTACTTCTGTTGGATGAGCCTACAAACGGGCTAGATATTCCATCCAAAGGAATATTCAGAAAAATTATTGCGTCTAAGCTTACGGAAGAAAAAACAATAATTATTTCGACGCATCAAGTAAGGGATATGAAAAATATTATTGATTCAATTATTATTCTTGATGAAGGGAAAATCCTATTCAAGGAATTACTCTACAAGGTAGGGGAAAAATTGAAAATAATATTTTACCCCGAAAAACCGGCAGCAGAAAATATTATTTATTGCGAAAACACACTCGGCGGTTATGCGGTGCTTGAAGAAAACAAAGATAATGTGCCAAATGATGTAGATATTGAAATACTGTTTAATGCTGTTACATCAAACAAAGAATTTATTAAAAAATATTTCAATGGGGTGGAATAATGGGAAATATAATAAACTTTGAAAGGATTTGGCTGTTAATAAAGAGAGATATTCTTTCTCATAAGAAAGTATTATGGCTTTATCTGGCATTCGGCTTTGTTATTTTAATAATAATCAACCTGTTCATTTCGTTTATTTTATCAATCTCCAGAGAATATACCGTTTCGGTTTATGATGCCACAATATTAATATTTTTGGCTGTGGCCAACAGTTTTGCTTTTTATGATTTGGATTTTGGAGAAAAGGCTGCACAATTCTTCCTAGCCCCTGCAACTCTTCTTGAAAAATATATCGCAAGATTTATTATTACCTTCTTCTTATTCTTTTTTATTGGTGTTATAATGAAATTACTGGTTTATTTTGTCAGTTACAATTCGTTAAAAGTTATTTTTAGCCATTATATCGTTAAGGGATATTTTTCATATAATATTGTAAATTTATTTTTTATGTACTTGACAATTCATGCAGTATATTTCTTCGGTTCGGTATTTTTTAAGAAAAATGAATTTGCAAAAACTATTTTGATATCTGCCTGTGTAATTTTATTAATATTTATTCCTGATTTAGAATGGTTTCAAGGTTTTATCTATCATCTTTTTACCGGTAATTGGCTGCACACTAATTATTATGCAATTCTCACAATAAGAGGAAAATACCCTGAATTAGCCTTATCATGTAACAATCTCAGGGATACTTTAATTGAAGTTTCTAAATATTTGCTGGTTCCGTTTTTATGGGTGCTTGGATATTTCAGGCTTAAAGAAGAAGAGGTAAGGAATGGAATTCAGTAATAATCAACCTATCTATCTGCAGATAGCTGATATGATATGCGAAAAAATTCTGGCCAATACCTGGAAAGAAAATGAAAGGATTCCTTCTGTACGTGATCTGGCAGGAGAGATACAGGTTAATCCCAATACAGTTATGCGGGCTTATACCTATCTGGAAGAAAAGGGGGTTATTGCAAATCAGCGCGGTATCGGTTTTTTTGCTGCTCAAGGCTCACTTAAAGAGACAAGAAACCTAAGAATTGAAAAGTTAATAACTGCCGAATTAAATTCCGTTTTTAGAACCATGGATTTGCTTGGGTTAAATATTTCAGATCTTAAGAAATATTATGATGATTATAAAATGGATATTGTAAAGGGGGAATGATATGCAAAGGACAACAAAAATATTGATTGTGGTTTTATCGGCACTTGTAATATCATTAGCGGCATTATCGATTGTAAAAATATATGCTTTTGCAGAGGTTCAAAATCATGCAGAATATTATGAAAAATATAAAATTCACGTAAAATACTTAAAGGTAAGTGATAATATTAATGTTAGAATTGTCGAAGGAGCCGCCCCGAATTTTACTACACCAAATGTTTCTTCTTACATTGACAAAGATACCTTAAAGTTTAAAAAATCAATTGATACGATTGCAGATCAAACAGTATACAATGTTGATTTACCCGACCTAGAAGGAATCTATATTTCCGGGAAGGCTTCTGTTCAAATGTTAAACAGCCCAATGAAAAAGATGACAATTTATGCTTCTGATTCATCTTACATATATGCGTATTCTGATTCTATAAACGCAACTTGCAAAGGGAAATCTATGGTTTTACTCACTGCTAAAGACATTAATCTAATACTGAAAGATCGAAGTACTGCTAAAATAATTTATGGTATTATCTCCGGTTCCATTGCCGATAATTCCCGTCTTGTCCTAAATCCGGAAGTTTCTTATTACAATTTAAAAATAAGAGGTAAAGCCAGAATCGTTAGCAGTGAAAGTCAAAATAAATAATTGTAAGTACAAATTATTATATAAGTTTTGAAAAAGGATGAATTATGAAAAGTACTACAAAGATAGTCATCTCGGTAATATCAATTGCAGTTGCAAGCTTAATTATTATTTCGTTTATCAAATTACATGCATTAAGTGAAACGCAAAGTAATATGGATGCATATCAAAAAAATAAAATTCATGTTAAGTATTTAAAGTTATATGATAAAATAGCTTTACATATTATTAGTGGTGCTGTCCCGGATTTTAATCAATATACAGTGAATGTTATAATAGATAAGGATACACTGATAATAAAAAAGGGGGAACAATTGACCCGTGGCATTGTTTCATATTCGATTGATTTACCGGATTTGGAAGAGATGTATATCTCAGGAGGAGCTCAGATAGATGCATTTACGTATCAATTTAAGAAGCTTACAATATACTCTTCCGGTAAATCATTTATTAGGGTTTCGGGTGATTCCGTAAATGCCATTTGTAATGGAAATTCCTATGCATTTATAAATTCATCTATGGCTTTTATTGAACTGCATGACAGTTGTACAGTATCACTAAAAGGTGGTTCTGTAACAGGTTCGGTTTCCGGAAAATCAATGCTTCAATTGTTATTTCCTGTAGTTAATAATGGTGTTAAAGTTTTTAATGAAGCAAAAGTGGTAAGGAATTTAAGTCATTTTTAAGTTTACTCTTCATCACCGTTCTTTGCAATAGGAAAACATGTCTGGTATTTTACAGTTGAGAGGACGAATGTAGTTTTAATCTTATTTATCCCCTCAATTTTTGAGAGTTTATTCAGAACAAAATTCTGGTATTCCTGAATATCTTTAACAGCTACCTTAAGAATAAAATCTTCTTCACCTGCTGTATGGAAGCATTCTAAAACTTCGTCAAGTTCATTCAAGGCCTTAATAAGTGTATCTACCGATTCAAGCCGGTGCATTGCAAGTGATACTGAAACTATTGCAAGAGTACCACGGCCTACTTTTTCGGGAGAAACTAAAGCGACATATTTTTTTATGATTTTAGAATTTTCAAGCCTTTTAACTCTTTCAAGCATACTTGAAGGGGAAATGCCCACCTCGCTTGCGAGTTGGGCATTTGTAATATTACAATTAATCTGGAGTATGTCTAATATCTTTTTGTCAATTTCGTCAAATTTCATAGTGTCTTAACTTTATTATAATTTTTCAAATCTTGCCTGGAAGAACCTTAAATGCTCAGGTTCATAAACCATTTTTAAGCCGGTAATTTTTTCTCTGCTTTCGTAAACTTCGATAACAGATTCAGCAACTACGTCCATATGTGCCTGTGTATAAACACGGCGCGGTATAGTTAAACGTACAAGCTCAAGTTTCGGATAATTATGTTTACCTGTTTCTTTGTTTCTGCCTGAAGAAACAACACCTCTTTCCATAGCTCTGATACCTGAATCAAGGTATAATTCAGCTGCTAAAGTCTGAGCAGGGAATTCATCCTGTGTTAAATGAGGTAATATTTTTTTTGCATTAAGGAAAACGCCATGTCCGCCGATAGGATTAACAATAGGAACACCTGCTTCATTTAATTTATTGCCAAGGTAAATAACCTGTTCAACGCGTGCACGTATATGATTTTCTTCAATTGATTCTGTAATACCAATAGCAACTGCTTCCATATCGCGTCCTGCCATACCGCCGTAAGTATGAAGTCCTTCATATACTACAACCATGTTTCTTGCTTTGTCAAAAACTTCAGGATCATTAAGCGCTAAGAAGCCGCCTATATTAACGAGAGCATCTTTTTTAGCACTCATTGTAGCTGCATCTGTGTAACTGCAAATTTCAAGAACAATTTCAGCAATAGATTTATTTTCAAATCCGGGTTCGCGTTTTTTAATGAAGTAAGCATTTTCAGCAACACGGGTCATATCATGGACAACTTTAATTCCATATTTATTTGTCAAATTGCGTACATCGCGCATGTTCTGCATAGAAACCGGCTGTCCGCCT
>TBL_comb47_HYPODRAFT_10001611_pt1 | contig 29067 bp, 17 predicted proteins | sample TroBogypolimnion_40_FD_10682 | JGI IMG/M metagenome (IMG submission 10682) | reverse complement strand
TCCGCTCCCGCCCACCCATGTATCGGTCGAAACGGCCATGGTTGGGCAAACACTCAAGACATTCACCAATAACAAAAGACCGAGAAGTTGAGGGAAATGCAGGAGAAAATCACCGGCAGGCAAATCAGAAGCCAGTTTGATTCGCTTTGTTGATTTTTTTGCAAATAACCGCCTCAAGACGGCGTGCCCAAAATGGACACCGCCAGCTTGTGAGAACATGCTGCTCTTTGCTTGTAGTTTTTGCATAGTATTTTGTTTGGTTTGAGGCTTCGGCAAAGAAATTAGGTTGACACATTAGACGTCCGCGTTGTTGGCAACGATTGGTGAAGGGCCAGATTTACTCGCCGTTGCCAGTGAGTAAACACCCGCACATAACTGCAATGCGAAAGACCGATGGTGACAAGTTGTTTCATGATTTTCGAATTGAGGCTAAGGCGAACTAAAGATATAGAACCGCTGCCGGTTCGTGGTTACGCCTGGATCGGTGATGGTGAACGGGCTGGCGGACACCGTGCCGTTGGTCAGCTTTGTCCAAGTGTTTGTGATCGGTGACAGCGCAAGATTGGTCGTGGCCCAGAGCGTGAATGGCGCTCCCACCACACCCGTCACGCTTAATGAGACCGTGCCGTTGGTGACCGAAACCGCGTTGGCCGGGAATCCCGGCGGCGCATTGCTGGCCAGCAAAAATGTCTGCCCAGAAAAAGCTCCCCACTGGAACTGGGGCAGCTTGGAAGATGCCGAAAACAAGACTGTGTTGGAATAAACCAGATTGGACGCCAGGATACCCGCGTAGTAAACCGGCACATTGTTGCTGGCTTGAAAATACAGAATCTGCGCGTCGGTCCTCAATCCACCGGCATTCAACGGCAAGCCCGTTGGGTTTAGCACCAGATAGTTGGTTCCTATTTGCAAAACCGTCGCCGTCTCATCACATTCCAATGTCTGCACTTTTGCTGCGACACTTGTGGCGTTCGTGGCCGGATCATGCGCCAACAGCAAACTGTTGAATGTTCGCGTCGCCCCATTAGTCGCGTTGCCACTCCACATTTGAAAAACCACCCAATTGGTCGAGGCTGGATCCTGCGCCATACCATTACTGAAGATAATTCCGCTGTCCGTTCGTCTGGGATAATACACCAGCAGGTTCTGCGGCGCGATGTTCAACCCCGGATTTTGCCGCACGTCATACCAGTTCGTCGCCGAATTCACCACCTGCGCGCAGTTCCAAAGCGGCCCCATCTGGACATTGGTTTCTCCGTTAGGGAATGTCACCTTGTCCCGCACCAGCAAGATGCCGCCAGGCGCCAGCATCAGGTCACGCTGCTGGACATTATTCGCCCCCAACGTGTCCTTCAAATTGATCAAGTCTGACGCGTATTGCATCCCCGCAAACGTCTGCACACTGTTGGTCGCCGTCATCGAACTCACGTCCAAAACTACATACCCGAATTTAGAGCTGCCAGAATTCGCGGAATTGAGAAGGGGCAAAACACTAGCAATAGTCGAGTTGGTGTCCAATCGTTGTATCCGCATCCCAAACTCCACCGTATCATAACTGCTTAAATCGCGCGTTCCGCCAACACTGGTGGTATTCCAAAAATAAGTTGTGCTCGCGGTGAACACGTTGGTTGCCGTAAAGGAGCTATTCAGCAATAAAGTCCCAGCAGGTCCCACTGCTTGAATATTATCGAGATAAAGCGCGCAAGTGCTACTGGAGGCATTCGTCGCCAGCGTCGCCTGCAAATACATCTGCAAGGAATTGATGAGATGCGGATCCAGGCTGTTGGCCCCATTGCTACTGCCCACACCGCGAATATTTATTGCATAACGGCGGCGGACATTGTCCGTGATGTATTGTTGTCCTAACTGCCCCGCCGACGGCGGCACATAAGGAAAAGCCTCGCTCGCACTCCGCACCTGGATCAGATTTTGATAAACGCGATCGTCAATAAGCATCGCCGAATCCATCAACAGCGGATAACTCTGGCTCAAAAAGGCGCACAGAGTCGAACCCTGAATGTGCCCGTGATTGTAGCCTTGGCCCACATTTATGGTGACATACGAATCCGCCGCGTTGGTCCCTGAACACAGCACGACCTTGTCCGGCATCGGATGTCCCTGCAAGTTCCGATTGTAAGCTCCCGCCGACGGACGCAATGTGTTTGTCAACCCAACTGTGTCATCCACGTAGTCGAACACCGTGATCGCGCAAATGTCATTGTTTGGACCGCACCAAATGTTCGTCACCACGGCTCGTTCGAAATCAAACATGTGCTGCGCCGCAGCTTTGTAACGTCCATCCCGATATAATGTCGCCAGTGCTTCGAATATTCCCGGATGCTGTCCTGAGACCCCATAAGTGCCGCCGCGCCCATAACTGGGTATGAAGCCCACGTTGCTAACCTGTTGCAAATCTCGTTCGCACAGGTTTTTGATCGTCGGCTGATTGAAAAAGTTCGTCAGCGTCCAGCCCATCTCTGCGCCAGCCACCCGGATGTATTCGTATAGGCACGACAACCAGAACATGTGGTAGTTGGACGCGTCCTCCGTGGTGTCCATGACCCGCGCCAGATTGTTCGACCAACTTGTCTGGTGCCACGCCCGCCAGGCCGCCGCATTGGGGTTTGTCGGCAGAATCAGCGCCTCCGCATACGCCAGCGCCTCGGCATTCATCATGCCTCGGGAAAAGGTCGTGTCCACTTCCTGCGTCAACATCCAATTCATCCGTGTCGCAATGTAATTTTCTATGTTGGTTTTGTCTGCCGCGCTTAAATTGGGCGAGTTTCTTATCTGGTAATAAGCGTAATTGAAATCGGGCTCCGTGAAGGTCAAAGCGCCGCTGGCCATGTTTGTCACTGCCGCCAGCGCGAGTAAAGTGACACGGATAGCCTCGGCATAATTCGTGTTACCCGTTACTCGATACAACGCCGCGCATGGCTTGACTTCACCCAGCACAAATCGGCTTAAATAATTGGTGCGCGGCAATTGGCTCAAATACGTCGGCCAATTGGGATGCGCGACCGCGTAGTAATTCGATACCGCCGCAATATAGTGCGCCTGCGTCCAAGTATTTGTGAACGAAGCCTGAATCTGCCCCGCTGTCACTGGCGCCGCCGTCAACTGGCTCTCATTGGCAACGAAATCAAGAATCATCACTGCCTCGGCAAAGATGCAACTTATCCCACTCAAAAATGGTTTGTATTTTCTTCGCATGAAATCATGGCTGATACATCAGGCGATAAAACACGGCCGGGCTGGTTCCGTCCAAGGGAATATTCGTCATGGTGACCACCGACGAACCGGGAATCACCACCCAATTGGTGGTCAAGCCGGTGGTCAATGAGTTGGTCTGCACCTGCAAAACCCAGCCCAGATAGTTGGCCGGCCAAGAAAGCGTGAGAGTGTTGGTGCTGACGCTCACCGAGAGGTTGGTGGATATGGTTGGAACGGTTGACAAATAGCCATAGGCCTGAACCTCGGAAAAGCCCAAAGCCGTGCCGCTCGTCTTTTGCACGCGCAGATAACGGTAGCCGCCTGGATTATTGACATATTTAATCCAGGAGTTGAGCAGGTTGATTTGTTTGTAGGCAAAGGGCGTGCTGTTTTGTTCCGCCAACACCGCGTAGCTGGTGAAGTTGGTATCGTTGGCTCCTTGCACTTGAAAATTGCAGCGGGCCGCCGATTCGTTGGTGGCTGTGTTGGGAACCAATTCAAGGCGCTGGATCACATAAGGCGCGCCCAAATCCACGGCCCACCAGCTATTGGTGTCATTCGGAGCCGAGTGCCACGATGTCAAGTAATTCCAATCCACGGCCGATGAGCTGAGGGCATTGGAACTAGAGGACCAGGTGAACTGCCCCCGGCACAGATTGGTCCCGGAATAGACCCCATTCAGGAGGCTGCTGTAGGCCGGCCCGACGCCGGCACCCTGCATAATCGCCTGCGCGCCCGCCGGCCAGACTCCGCTCGTGATGGGGGTTGCGCCCCCTGGCCAAGCACCGTTAGTCGTAATGACATAGTAGCCGGACCAAATGGCCAGCTCGGTTGCGCCGCTTTGACGATTCGTGCAGTCCGTGTATGTGTTATATTGGGCGCAAGTGTTCGGGTCCACGGTGTCAACTCTTACCCAGTTGCCGGCCAGCGAGTTCGGGCTGCAGTTCCGAATCACGTTGTTTGACCAAATTAATCCGTAACTTCCAAAGTCCTGGTAAATACCGTTCACCCATCCGTCTTCCATCGTCGGCAGCACATTGAGGCCATCCAGATCATTGCCCGTAATCAGGCAGTATGGCGGACAAACACCGGAATTGTAAATATAGCCGCCATCTTGGACCTCATATCTCTGCCCCACCATGGCCAGCTTGATGCGATTGGAGGCGATGATGCCGCCCCCTTCACCGTCGTTGCCGGCCAGTGTGCTGGAGCCCATAGTTTGAATAATGCCGTCGTATTGGCAGTCCGCCAAATCATTGTTCACCACCTGCGTGCCATACCCACCAGCGATGTTCACCAAGGTGGATTGCATGAAATCAGCGCCGGTATCACGCACGACATTGTCCGCCACCACCGTGTTGCTGCAAACCTCTCCCCGGTGACCGATATAACCGCTGACATAGTTGATCACCGCCGCGCCAGTCAGGTCCTGGAAGAGATTGCCCTGAATCAGTGTATTGCGCGCGCCCACACAGGCGTTTATGCCGCAAGTCCCCTGGTGCCGAATGGTATTGCCAATAAACTGGATACCGACGGTATTGGTCAGGCGGATGGCACCCGGGACATTATAATTATAGCCAAGAACGCCAACGCCGTCCGATCGTTGCGCAGCTTGAAGCAAGGACTCTCCTTCCGTGGCGCCAATAAAATAGCTGCCAGGAAAGAACCAGTTACCATGCTCGAAGGTGAGATTTTGGAACCGTAGGTTTTGCAGCTTGCTGGCGGCTGAATCACCGTTCAAATTCAACAGGTCTTCCACCACGGGCGCAAAAACAACCGCGTTGCTCATGTTCTCGAATGAACTCGGGTAGTAGAACACCTGCTGGGTGGCGCGATTGAGATACCATTCGCCCGGCTCGTTTAATTCCTCAAAAGCGTTGACAATCATCCATGCGCCGGTAGCCTGAAAAAACGTGCCGCCTCCGTAAGAAGTATTGTAGCTGTATTGGCAATAAGGCTGCTGAAGTTGCAAATTAATCTTGCCACTGTTGGTGGTAATGCTGATGACGGGAATTTCAAATTCTTTGTAGTGCCAAACATCGAACAGGCGCAAATCGTTCACGTTCGAGTAATTCTTCAAGCCCGAGCTCGTGGCGAACGCAATGCCGTAGACATTCGTCAGGCCCGTGCTAGCTGTGCTGTAATTAAAACTCGCCCCGTTGGTCCAAATATAAGCCGCCCCATTAATCCAATCCGAGTGGGCGCGCACCGCGCGCAGGCCGTTGACGTAAAGCTGCCGAAAATAGTTTGCAAACCCGGCATTGGTCGGCACGCTGGCCACCCAATACGGCTGGCCGGGCACCTGCGTCCAGCCCGTAACTTGCTGGCCACCGTCAATGATCGCTGTTTCACCCGGATAAGACTGATAGGTGATATAGTATCCGTTCACGCCAGAGTCTGCGGTGGTAAATGAGATGGTGTTGGTGATGAAATAGCGCCCGCCTCGCAAATTGACGAAAATATTCGTGTTCACTGAAAGGTTCTCCAGAACGCTTCGCGCTTTGGTGATGGTCTGCCATGGGTTGCCCAACGAGCCATCCCCGCTTATGTCACTACCGGTGGTCGAGACGTAATAGTTGGCCGAAGCAGGCGGGTCGTTGGCGACCACCAGATCGAGCTCTCCATTATTGATGGTGAAATAGCCAACGGCATGGCCAAACGAGAAAGTATTGGTCGGCACTACGCCTGCCACACGGCCTCCAGCATTTTTGATGAGCGAATACGGACCCGGAGTTGGAGCGATATTGTTTACGACAATTATCGAGTTCGTCGAGACGGTGAAAATGCCATTTGAGATTGTGAAGGCAGGGACGGAGGGATTGAGCGTCAACGCGATAGTTCCTTGGCTGGCATCAATATTGCCCGCCAAAGCGACTGTTGAGGAGGAACTATTGCTGATTACTTGACCCGGTTGGAGTTCGAGGGCAGAACTCAACCCCGAAGCATCCAGCGTTGTGCCTCCTGCCAAGCAAATCAACGGACTATAGGCCAGCGAGCCGCTTCCGGTCAAAGCCAGCGTGCCGGCACTGATCGTGGTGGAACCGTTGTAGGTGTTGGCACCCGACATGGTGGTGACGCCGGTGTTGCTGATGATCAGGCTTGCCGTAGCAGCGGATCCATTGACAATCGGCCCGCCAAACGTCGTGTTGCCCGTGCCCGCTATATCAAACGCGATGTTTCCACTGTATCCTGCATCAGACAAATAAAAGGGGCCAGTAAATGCGAGAGTCTTGCCGGAACTGATATTGTTGGTCAGAGTCGAACCGCTGGCATGGCCGTTCGTAATTCCACAGTTAAAGGTCATGTTGTTGGCGCCCGAGAAAGTCGCTTTGGCGTTGAAAAGCACGCTGGCGATATTTATTCCCGCGCTAAGGTCGGCAGAGGCTTGCAGCACGGGGGTGCTGCCCCAGAATTCCAAGAGGGTCGTATTATTGCCAACGGATTGAGTGGTGCCGAGCACCACAGGACCGGTGCTGTTCATCCGAAAAAGAGAGTAACCCGAACCCGTGCTGTTTCCATTCGTGCCGCCAATAGTCGTGATTCCGGTGCCGTTAAAATAGAGGCCGTTAACCGCGACAATATTGCCGGAAATGGTCGTGTTGCCCGAGCCGTTGAAGTTGATATTTCTGCCGCTCACGGTGACGTTGCTCGACAGCGTCAGCGTGGCGCCACCCGTCAGGCCGTTGGAAAAATACATATTGTAGCCGGCACTGAAGGGTCCCGCCAAGGTGAGGTTGTTCGCCCCAAGAATATTAAAGCTGGAACTGGTGACACCACTGGCTGTATTGAGCGTGAACTTGTTCGTGATCGCGTTGGCACCGCTCAAATCCGTTGCGGCTTGCAGCGTCACAGAACCAGGACCATTGAGCGTCTCGGTGCTCACGGCACCGCCACCAAAGGCGTTTTTGTTGCCGAGAATCACGGTGATTTGATCGTTCGTGGATCCGCCAAGAGTAGTGGCACCGCTGTATGTGTTCGCGCCGGCCAGCGTGTCCGTGCCGGTGCCCGCCAACGTCAGGCTGTTTGCGCCGGAAATGATCCCCCCGAAAGCCAGGCTCCCGGAAGCGGTATTGGTCACCATGGTGGCCGCCCCAAGTGAGATGTTATTGGTGATCGCTTCAAGGTTGCTGCCATTGTTGGTGATGCCGCCGGTCAGGGTGAACGCGTTGCCGGTAAAAGTGAAGGCGCTGGCGCCGGAATTGAAGGTGATGCCGCCGAAGCTGAAGCTGGACAAGTCATTGGTCGGCGTAGTGGAACCTGTCGCGGCAAAGACCAGTGAATCGCCGCTGGCAATCGGCCCGGAACCGGATGAATAGGTCCAATTTGCGGCGGTGCTAAAATTATTTCCGCTCCCGCCCACCCATGTATCGGTCGAAACGGCCATGGTTGGGCAAACACTCAAGACATTCACCAATAACAAAAGACCGAGAAGTTGAGGGAAATGCAGGAGAAAATCACCGGCAGGCAAATCAAAAGCCAGATTGATTCGCTTTGTTGATTTCTTTGCAAATACCCGCCTCAAGACGGCGTGCCCAAAATGGACACCGTCAGCTTGTGCGAGCATGCTGTTCTTTGCTTGTGGTTTTTGCATAGCATTTTGTTTGGTTTGAGGTTTCAGCAAAGAAGTCACGGCTGATACATGAGGCGATAAAACACGGCCTGGTTGGTTTCGGACAAAGGAACATTTGTTGTGGTGACCACGGACGAACCCGGAATCACAACCCAATTGGTTGTCAATCCGGTGGTCAAAGAATCGGTTTGTGCCTGTAAAACCCAGCCCAGATAAGTTATGGCTCGACCGGCGACGGCCCAACCAAGGCTCACGACCAGAACTGCGATATGGAGGAGGCGAGCGACTTTGCCGCTGAAGAACCAGGACCGATTAGTTTTCATAGTCTGGCTCGAATTGAAAAAATTGCGCCGACAAGATTATTCAGACGCGCTTTCGATCCGGATTGTGGAGGTTACCGGTTTGAAACTAGCCTTGACCTTGGCATTCAAATCTTCCCACCGCTCAATCATTTTCCGGTCGAGCAAATCAACTGCCGCCATGGCTTCCTTGTCCTGCTGATACGAGTTTCTCACGGCTCTCAAACCGTGGGCCATGTTTTTGATCATGTCTGTTTCGTAAGCCTGTTTGGCTGCCACTGCGGTCTCGACCCGTTCAAAGTCCGCATTGAACGGATTAGGATTAAACTCCGCCGCCAGATTGATCCCTTTTTCCAAATCGGCTTTGGAAAATACCTTTTGCTGTTCTCCCCAAGTTACCTTCATTTTTTCCGACGGCGCATGCTTAACCACCAAGGTCAGGCGATTCAGGTCGGAATTGAATGGCAGGAACGGCAAAATACTGTCAGCCGAGTTCGTGGAATGGATATCGCCCGAAAAACAAAATGGATAACGGTGACTTTCCACCACCGCTTGGCCATGGTCAAAGGATTTGAGGACGTGCCCGCCTTCGGCGGAAGACTTGCCCTGATAATCCAGCGTCACGGTGCCAAGGTCGCCATCAAAACCCATGCCCTTCAAAAACGCGTCGGCCATGATCAAATGGCCGTTGGGATGTGGGTGAACTCCGTCGCGTCCGCAAACATCATAGTCCTGGCCTAAAGCCAGCTTGGCTTTGGACAAGACCTCCAACATCAGCCCGTGCAAATCCACTTGCGGACATTGATTGCTGACCGCGACTCTGCCGGCGATGGCCGACAATTCCTGCAAGGTCTGGTTGTAAACATCGCATGGCACACTGAGCCCGCGCGATTTGAAATATTCGGTATCTACTGCCCCGGGACCGCTCACGACGGGTTGCACATTTTCGGATTTCAGCTTGGAAATGATTTCAGCAAGTGCTTTTTCATAAGCCCCTCCAATAGATGGCTCATATGCGTGATAATGGCCATCGTTCATGCCATAACAGAGCGTCACCATCGTGGGCTTAAAATATTTTAAGTCCGCGTCCATCCGCGACAGAAAACCACCTGCCGTCTCCCCGCCCGAGCCAAACTGGAACACGCACGCCTCCAGTTGCGGTTGGCAGACGGTGAGATACATCTCAAGGTCACGGCTATAAATCTTCTGTTCCGTGATCGAGTCACCCGCAATGGCTAGCCGGACATATTTTAAAAGAAGGCTTTCGCCCGCACCAGCCGAGAACACGGGCGCCACAATCAAGCTCAGTCCGAGCAAAGCCGCGAACAATCGGCGGGCGTGTCGACAAAATGTCGCGTTGGTTATGCGACGCTTTATTTTGTGATTCATTTAGTAGCTTTAAACCACGAGCGCTCTCAATCACCTGTGAACCGTGCCATGTTGGGCCAGCCACATGGTATCACTCCCCGAACCGCTCGAACTAATGTTCAGAAACTTATCGTGCCATTTTTGAAGCGCAGCATGACCGTCAGCAAAAACAAACGACGATGAATCGCCGTGGTTCACTGCCGGCCGGTTTTTGACACTGCTTCCATCGAGGGAATATTGAAACCAGCCATCATCCAAACTCAATGGATTTTCATCTAAAAAGATGAAACAATCCGAGCTACCTATACCTATGCCAAAATCACTATACTTGCTGAACAGCTGATAATTTATTGGATCTGATTGTAGCACGCCGGCCGGCGTGCTTCCACACTGCAAGTTCATTGAGCAGGATCGGACACGAAGCGCCTTGTAAGCGGGGTCATTGTAGGTATCAGCGGGGCAATGATAGACCCCAGCCGCCTTGGCATAACTTCCGATAGAACCTAATAATGTTACACCAAATCCAGAATCTCCATTCACACCCAAAAAAAATGGGTTCGTTGCACATCCTAGAGGAGTCTCCACCTCACCCGTTCCAAGATTGCTGGAAAAGCTGCCGTAAACCCAGTTGGGTCGGCCAATGTCAGTTGTTCCACCCATCCCTAACGGCCAATTTCTAGGCAAATAATCCCCGAAGTCGCTGCCATAAAGAATCCCAGCCAAACCCAACTGTTTCATGTTGCTGATACAGGAAATTCCTTGTGCCCGATTCTTGGCCTTGCTCAAAGCCGGCAACAGCATCGCAGCCAAAATCGCGATGATGGCTATGACGACCAACAATTCAATCAGCGTGAAAGCCAAATGCTCCCGCCGGCAGCTACGTGTTTTTAATGTGTCTTTCATATCGCAAAATTCTTCGTATCTTAAATTTAACTGCCACCGCATTTAAGCCTGTGGAGGGCGCAACCCAAACGCCCTCCACAGGTTTCCCAACCACCTTACCCCCAATTAAGGCGAGCTAAAGATATAGAACCGCTGCCGGTTCGTGGTTGCACCCGGATCGGTGATGGTGAACGGACTGGCAGACACTGTGCCGTTGGTCAACTTCGTCCAGGTGTTTGTGATCGGTGACAGCGCAAGATTGGTCGTGGCCCAGAGCGAGAACGGCGCTCCCACCACACCCGTCACGCTCAATGAGACCGTGCCGTTGGCAACCGAAACCGCGTTGGCCGGGAATCCAGGCGGCACACTGGGTGCCGAGCTGACCACCAGGTTGACATTGCCGCCGCTGACATTAATCACACCCACCTGGCCAACCCCGATGGCGGTGCCCGTCACGGCCGGATAACTGCCGCTGCTGCTGATGCCGCCGCTGGCCTGCTGGGCAATGACGTACGTGCCATTGGCCAGCACTGCGCCGTTGACGGTGAAGGCGTTGCCATTCAAATGCAGCGTGGCGTTGGAAACAATCAGCGCCGGATCAGTCCCGTCATAGGCCAAGCTGATCGGTTGCGAACCCAGGTTCACCGTGCCGCCCGCCGCGCCGTTGATCGTCGCCGGACTGCCGCTGATGCCTTCCGCTTCCAATGCCGTGCTGGCGCTCAAGTTATAGGTGCTCGAAGCAAGGCCGGAGACATCCAGCGTGGCTCCTGACAAAATTGAGATAAGCGGGGTATTGTTGATGGAACCGGTGTTGGTCAAAGCCAGCGTAGTTGCGTTGGTGATGACTGTGCTCGCAGTGTAGGTGTTGGTGGCGAACAAGAACACCGGACCACCACCACCGATGAGAAGTTGCCCGGTGCCGCTGATCGGCGCCCATTGACGAACCGGATAGGCGGTTCCGCCAGCAGCCAGAGTATTGGTGGTATTGGCGCCCAAGATCAAAGGGCTGAAATAATCTGCATCACCTTGCACAAAAGGTGAAATGATCGCACCGTTTGCGTAGATCGGAACCGTGATATCCAAGGTATTGCCATTGTTGGGAGCCCACAGCGTGGTGCCCGGGCCAAGCGTTAGTCGGCTGCCAGCGTTGGTCCATATCGTTCCCGCGCGCAGACACAACTCCATATTGGTCATCACATTGATGTTGCCGCCTGTTATTAACCCGTGGAACACGGAGAATTGAGTTCCAGCGCAGGTCAAAGTGTGACCTTGAAGATCCAACATGACGGCACCTGAAGGTGTATTCGTGGTGGATCCAGATGGATTCATATCCAACCGCTCGGTTCCACCGACGGTCGCATCGGCTGCCAACACCACGTTGGAACATATAATTTGGAAATTTGCGCCGTTGTTTACCAGAGCGCCAAGACCGCCAACCCCGGTGCCACTAATTACGAATTTGCTCTGCGTGATATAGCTATATCCATTGAAATCCACCGTTCCGCCATTGGTCACCACCACCACGTTAGCGGAGGATCCAAAGGCTTGGTTGGCATTGCCGGCTTGTAGCGTGCCACCCGAGACTGTCACGCCGCCGGTGAAGGTATTTTTGGAGGTGGTGCTCATTGTCAGCATCCCAACTCCTTTCTTGACAAGCGAGCCGGAACCCGCAATGGCATTGCCCGTGAAGGTGTAATTCTGAGCGTTGTTGGTGACCACCACGATAGCGGGTGACACAGCGGTGGAAATGTTCACGCTGCTCGTAGCGGCGGTGTCGTCAAATTGCACCGGATCGGCATCGGCGTAGGCCGAGGCAGTCCCGGTAACCGTCCAATTCGTGGTGGTGGTGTCCCAGTTGCCGCTGATATTGCCGGTCCAGACATCGGGCACGGGATTGGTGCTGGTGACGACCAGGTCCACGGAACTGTTGGCGATGTTATTCGACAGCGTGGCGCTACCGAAATAGCGATAGTTCGCTTTAAAGGCAGCGAACCCATTGCCGCCGATACTGCCGGTATATTTGATGAGCGGATATTGCCCCGGCGACAGAATCGGTGAACTGGTAAAGGCAAAGGTAAACAACACCGAGCCGTTGGCCGTCAGATTCGTGGCGGTCAATGCGGGAACCGTGGTGGAAGCTGGATTTATGAATTGCAGGGTAGTGTTGCCGGTGTTGCCCAAAGTAAGGGAAGACAACGGCAAGGTAGTGCCCGGAGCACTCAGCGAAACAGCCAGTCCGCACACATCGCTCACGGAAACCGCCCCGGTGCCCTTGAAGGCCGGGGTCAGCGCCAGCGTGCCGCCACTGACCGTGGTGCTGCCGGAGTAGGTATTGTTGCCGGAAAGCGTCAGGGTATTCGCGCCAAGTTTGACGAAACCCAATGGTGAGGAGAGGTCGGCAATATTGCCGCTATACGTCAGACCAAAGGCGTCGGAACTGGTATCCAGACCCAGTGAACAATTCCCCGTCCAGGTGACGACACTTCCGGACTGGCCGCCCAAGCCGGCGAGCAATCCGGCAATCGTGCCGTTGCCACTGGCGTTGGTCGTCCACTCACCGCTGCCGCCGACGTTAACCGCCAGCGTCGCACCGCTGATCGCCACCGTGCCGGAAGCAGGCATGGAGTTTGTCTTGCCAAATTGAACGGTGCCGACGGAACAAACAGTCCCACCGCTGTAGGAGTTGGTTCCCGCAAGCCTTAGGATCCCGGCGCCGGCATGGGTAATACTATAGCTGCTGCCGTTGGTGACACTTCCGAGAAGATTCAGATAACCCGCACCACCCATCGAGGTATTGCCAGTGAGCGAAACGGGTTTGGTGTATGTCCCGATCGACGTGGTATTGTTATTAACGAGTGCGCCACCGCTGCTGATTCCTGTCCCCGCGACCTTAATATAGGCGCCGCCCTGTGAGTTCGTGCCTTCCCCAAATCCATTCAGATCAAAAACTCCGCCACTATTTATCGTTGTGAGTATATAAATTTCCCTGCCGTTGCCGGCTCCTAACCTCAGCGTTCCGCCATTCTCCACCGTAGCGTTAGCAGCGGCTCCAATGCCAGCCAACGTCTTGGCGAGCACGCACGTTGCGTTGGTTTGGACATCCGGATTCAAATTCGCGTTGTCCGTTGTATTTCCAGAAAGGGTGACGGTCCCCGCGCCGGCAACGATTAGCGTTGAGCTTTTGATACAGTTTCCAAACGTGACATTGCCCCCACCGGCGGTGGTGAGGACAGTCCTGCTGCCGGCGAGAGTTATAACATCGTTGATTGTTTGAAGGCTTGTGCTGTTATTTGTGATATTACCACGAAGGGTGTAATCGTTCACGAAGCCATTGTTGAGGATAGTGTAGGCTGGCGCACCCGCATTAAAAGTGATATTTGTGACATTAAATGAAGTGCCGGTCCCAACATCGTCGGTCAGGGTCGTCCCGGCAATGCCAGCAGCGCCAAATACCCACGAATCACCCGATGCCGCTGGCCCACTGCCACTGCTGTAAGTCCAATTGGCGACGGTAGAAAAGTTAGCATCGGTATTACCCACCCAAGTATCAATGGAAGCTGCCCGAATTTGCAATGCCCCACCGAGGAATCCGAGCGCAGCCAGTGACACGGCACAGAGGCTGGCAAACGGCCGATAAAGTGGCCCCAGCCCCACTTTGGTTTTGAACTTTTTCATAATTATCAATTTGCGGTTTGTTGTTTTCATGTTTGTTTTCAAGCTCACTGCGACATGGGTGGTTCAGGTTGACATTGAAGACTTCTCACTTGCGAAGCTCTCGCATCAAACAGTCGGGACAACTCCACAACCCATCCGCAATTCACGACAGAAATCGCGGCAGCGCGATGGCACGACTTGATATTTTGGCAGGTCGAATGCAAGAGATTTAGAAAAAAATACATCTACCATTGAAATTGTCAACACTGAAAAGAGAAATATTTTTAACGTCGGCAACTGCCGGAAAAACACTGCAAACCCGCTTAAAATTTAGATTTATTTGGTATCAATGGAGTATAATGCTCTATTTTTACCGCGAGCAAATGATTTTGACGTTTCCTAAATTCAAAATGGACAACCCTGCCCCAACCATCGATTTCCAAAATAATACTTTCTTTGTCACTTCAAATACCAATTAAAATAGATGGGGGCGAATGCCATCTGCATGGTTGGAGTCAATATTCGCTCCCTAGAACAATCCAGAAAAGCACTAATTATTTGGATATATCATTATTTCGCGCAAAGGGAACCGCGAAGCGCAGATTATTGGATTGACAAAAAATGTGTGAAAAATATGAGGATAATTGACGGTCAAAGCTAAATCTGCTATAGACAACACATGACTGTTTTGCTGCTTTTTTTGGCCAACGCTACAGTCTGTTTCCCGTCCTATAAAAAATGAGCATTGAAATCGTCGCAAAGCGGGCCGGAGTTTCGCCAACCACTGTGGCACGGGTAATCAACCGCAGCCCATTGGTGTCGCAAGCCACCGTGGAACAGGTCAAGCGGGCCATGCAGGAAACAGGCTATACACCGCCGGCCCCCGCGCAGCGGCGCGGGCCGCGAACCGCCAAAAACCAGGGGTTGAGAACCGGCAATGTGGCCTGCCTGCTGGTGGCCATGAGCCAGACGCATATGCGCTCCACACCGTCGCTCAACATGATTGCCACCGCCCTGACCAGCCACGGATTGAACCTCATCCTGGTGCCGATGCCCGATCCCGCCAAGCTGCCGCCGATTATTGACCTGAAACATGTGGACGGCGTGATTGCCATGGGCATGGAGCCCATTGAAAACGCCTCACAGCAACTACGCAAGGTGCCAACCGTTTGGATGATGACCCGGCGGAGCGACACGTTTTGGGCGGACTATGTGCAGCCGGACAACGAAGGCAACGCCCGTCTGGCAGTGCAGCATTTGATGGGGAAAGGCCACCGCCACATGGGAGTTATCAATTTGCAACCCAACTATCCCGCTTTTCGGATGCGCGGTGCGGCCTTCGCGTCGTTTGCCCGCACCCATGGAGCCAGCGTGTTCGAACCGCGCGCTCAAACCGTGGATCCTTCGCCAATTTTACAATACGAAGGCGAGGGCGAAGAGACTTTTTTGGCAAACCAATTGCGGGATTTGGCAAAAGCCAAACCCCGGCCGACCGGAATATACCTCGTCGGTGCCCTGTCGCTGGCCACAGTTATTCTGGAACTGCAAAAACAGCGGTTGGATGCCGATAAACGTTTGGAACTGGTGGTTGGCGATTACAGTCCCGAATGGATGAGCCGCTCCAACTTGTTGTCCGCCTGTATTGACACGCAATTCCCGATGATCGCTCTGCGAACCGTTGACCAATTGCTGTGGCGTATCCAGCATCCCGATGAGCCCGGACCGGTGGGCATCAGCATACCGCCGAAGCTCGTGCTGCCTGCCGCATAAGCATTGAATCCTAAAATAATTTTCAAAAAAACTTGCGTTTGAAATTGGTAATTGTTATGGTAATTAAAACACAAGCATGACCATTCTCGGCCTTCATCCACTTGACGCGGGTATTTTGCTGGCCTACGTTTTGGTCCTGCTTGCGATTGGACACCGGCTTTCCCGTCGAACCAAAACAGAATCGGATTTTTTCCTGGGCGGCCGCAAACTGGGCAAGTGGTATCAGTTCTTCCTAAATTTCGGGAATATGACCGATCCGAGTTCGGCCCCGGCGGCAGCTAGTTCGGTTTACAAACAGGGCATCGGCGGCATCTGGCTATTGTTGATCCCGCTTTTCTTGACACCGTATTACTGGTTCATGACGGTCTGGTTTCGTCGGGTGCGGCTTACCACGATGGCCGAGTTATTTGAGGATCGGTTCGGCTGCCGGAGGTTGGCCACGCTTTACGCGCTGGTGGCCATCGGCATGGTCATCTTCACCATCGGACTGGGCAACGTCATTGCATTGAAAACTCTCCAGCCCATCATGGTCAAGTCTCCTTCAGCCTACACGGCAGCCGACCGGCAAATGCTTCTGGATTATAAGGACTACGAGACTTTGCGTGCGTTGCGCCAGCAGCAGCAGCAGCTCTCGCCTACTCAACAGGATCGCTACGTGGTCCTAAAAGGCCTCTGCGATGCAGGTCAAATCAACCCTTGTGTTTCCTACTTACGGCCGCTGCCGTTCTACATTTGCTCTTCACTTCTGGTTGCAATCATCATTGCCATGGGTGGACTCACGGCCACCGCCGTGGTCAACGCCATTCAAGCCGTGCTGGTGATGATCGTCTCGGTGATTCTCATACCGTTTGGACTGGCGCGGTTGGGCGGATTTCACGCCTTGCATGAAAAGGTGCCGGCCGCGATGTTCTATATTTTTGGAGACGGCCAATTTAGCCAATACACCTGGTATTCTATTGGCGCAATGTTGCTGGCGAATTTTGTCGGCATCACCGCCGTCCAGTCCAACATGAACGTGAGCGGCTCCGCCAAAGATGAACTGGCGGCACGGATTGGGGCGGTTTCGGGCGGCTTCGGGAAGCGCTTCGTCACCATCGCCTGGGGCATGACCGGCTTGATCGCTCTGGCATTGTGGGGAGCTAATCGATCTGATCCCGACCAAACTTGGGGGCGGCTGACTCTGCTCCTGTTGCCGGTGGGGCTGATTGGGACGATGATTGTCGGTATTTTGGGAGGGAAACTTGCCAACTTGGGAGCGCAATCTGTGGTGGTCTCGGCACTCGTGGTCAAAAACCTTTACGAACCCTTGTTCCCGGGGCGGACTGAAAAACACTATATGTTTGTCGCGCGGGCTTCCGTGCCGTTGGTTCTGGGTTTGGGAGTCGGGGTGGCGCTCTGGATGGGGAACGCCCTTTCGTTGCTGAAATTTCTGCTCACCATCACCGTGCCGTGGGGCGCGCCAATTTTGCTGATGTTCTTGTGGCGCCGCCTGACCCGGGCAGCGGTCATGATCGAAGTCATCGCGGGGATTTTATTTATTGCCGTGATTCCGTTCGTGGTGTCGTCATTGCCAGCGTGCCGTCAGTCGCCGGCCTTGACCGGGATGACACAGGAGCCAGTGACCATGGTGCGCGCCGCCGCCACTGCCGAGGATGTTTCCCGAGGCCGTGCGGAACAAGTAGGCCAGATGATTGAAAAAGAACACCACGCCGATGCCGTGCCGCTGTTCTTTGAGGACGGCGTGGCCCTAAAAAATCCAGCCGATCCTAATTCGCCCCTCGAAGGAATCGGCCGCTTCAACATCGAAGTCTATCTGCTTTCGTTGCTGGGAGTGAACGTCAAGAACTTCACGCCGCCCACGGTGATGACGGTGCGCTTTCTCGTGGATGCCGTCCTGCCGTTTCTGGTGCTGATTCCCGTCAGCCTCCTGACCAAGCGGGGTGACCCGCAAAAGCTCGACCGGTTTTACGCGCGTCTCAAAACCCCGGTGGCGGCGACTCCGGAAGCTGATGCCCTTGCCGTCGCGGACAGTGACGCCCAGCCCGCGCGGTTCGACCACACCAAGATTTTTCCCAAATCCGATTGGGAATTCACCAAGTGGAACCGGACGGATGCCCTGGGTTTTCTGGCCTGCTGCGGCATGGTCGGAATCGTTCTCCTATTTTTCAAGGCATTCATGTTGATCGGAAAATAAATTATGAACACATCACAAGCACAGAATCTTTTGGCGAAACTGGTTTCGCGCACGACCGGCGAAAACACGGCAACGGAACACGCGGACCGGTGCATTAATTTTGACGAATGGCAATGGCATCAGGGCGTCGCGCTCCACGGATTGATGCAGGCCCACGCCGCCTTGAACGACGCCGACAGTTTGTCTTTCGTCCAGGAATGGGTGGACCGGCATCTGGCCGGCGGCAAGTTGCCGAAAAGTATCAACACCACTGCGCCGCTGCTGGCGATTGCCGAGTTGGTCGGCCTCTCACCACAACCAAGGTATCGCGAGGTTTGTGAAGAATACGCCGCGTGGTGTGTTAAAAAAGCGCCGCGCCTGGCCGACGGAACTTATGAACACTCCTGCACGGAAAATGAATATCCCCAGCAAGTGTGGGCGGACACTTTGTTCATGGGTTGTATTTTTCTGGCCAAGTGGGGAACAATCTCCGGCAACCGCCATTATGTTGCCGAGGCCGTGGAACAATTTTCCAACCATTACCGCTATCTGCGGGACAGTCGCACCAAACTTATTTTTCACGGCTATGACGGGGCGACCAAGTCGCAGACCGGCGTGTTGTGGGGACGCGGCAACGGCTGGTTCACGGCGGCCTCCATTGAAGTATTGGAAATCCTGCCTGCCGGAACTCCGGGACATACTGTGCTGTTGAACAATTTCCGGCAGCACCTCGAAGGCGTTTTGGCCGTCCAGAGTGAAAACGGCGCGTGGCACACGGTCATGAATGAACCCTCGACGTATCTGGAAATGTCCGCGACAGCCGCCTTCGCCACGGGCTTGCGCTGGGCCGGACGGCAGCCGTGGGGAGAATTTCGACACCGGACGGCAGCCGACCGGGCTTATGCGGCACTGGCCCGGCAAATATCTCCCGAGGGCGCATTGCTGTCCGCCTCGGGCGGCACACCGGTCATGCCAACGGCGGCAGATTACAATGCCATACCTTATGCCGTGACGGGTTTCGCACAGGGATTGGCCATGATTGCACTCAGCCAGTTTTTGCGCGCCAGCCATCCAGTCAAAGCCTCTGTTCCCGCCGAACAAGCCGTTTTGCGCAAAGCCGTTGTTTTTTTGGAAACATAAAAAATGTTCGCAATAAAAGTTGAGTTGAAACGGGGCGAGTTGCATTGCGCAGCCGGCAATTGCTCGGCCAGGTTGATTCTGCAATATGGGCAAAGGGACAATTGGAATCCACTGGAGCTTGTCCCCGATGGTGCTGGTTATCAAGGCATTGCTGACGGCGTGGAGGTAAAGTTGCGTTTCGATGGCCAGGTCGGGACGGCGTTGCCGTATCAATTGCATCTCCATTCCAAAATGCCAATGCGGTTGCGATTGGAATTGAGATTGGAATCGTCCGGAGATGTTTTTCATCTGATCCCGGCTTGCATCTTTGGCGACAATAATCATGCACTGGTCCGCCCCAATGAATTTCCCACGCTCCATCCTGCTCAGGTAGGCAACCAAATGTCCGCGCCACTCTGGGAATTCCGCGCCGACCGTGCCTCGCATCCGGTTTCCATGGTCATCGGCGATTGTGGCCTGGCGGCGCTGGCCATAACGCCCTACGTCGATTTGGACGGAGCCAATTATATTTGCAATGGCGTCTTTAGTCGCTTGCCGGCGAGCTGCGGTGTCAGCCTGGGCTATGGCAACTGGCCGCTAACTTTTGTCAACAAGCGGGAATTTGCGCCGCCTACCCACCAGTTGGTCAATGAAGCCAAGGCCGATGGATTCTTGTATTTGATGCCTGGTGACGACCGGCAAATCGCGCATCAAGTGATCCGCGATTTGTATCGCCGTCAGCGCGAAAAACCAGTTCCCCAGCGTTCCGCAAAGGAAGCCCTGCGGGGTTTGACGGAAACGTTCGCCAAGATCAATTATTCAGAGCGCTTCGGTAACTACACTAATCTCAAGTGCCGTGTCCCCGTGGACCGCCAGCTCGTGCCGTGGCGGCCACTCACGGAAATCGGCTGGACCGGCGGCGGCGCACTGGCTTATCCCTTGCTGATGGCGAGCTTGGTTGCTCCGGAAATTGCATTGCCTAAAACTCCTCAAGCCATCTTGAACGAAATTTGCGCGGCTTGGAATCCCGTCAGTGGTTTTTGTCGCGATGTCACGGGTGCCAGCCTCATTGGCGATCCGCGTGAAAACCGGATTGTCGAGGACGGGGTGAACGGCTGGTGGTCGGGCTTCATGCCGCACACCCGGGATTGTCATTGTGCCTATACCAACGGTCATGCCGCCTATTACCTGTTGAAGTGCGCGTTGCTCTTAAAATCTCAAAAAAAAGATTTCCCCGCTGAATGGGTCAGAACCGCCTGTCGCATCCTCGATACTGCCATGTCCTTGCAGCGATCCGATGGCGCACTGGGTTATCTCTTCAGCACGAAAGAACGCGCTGTGGCAGACTGGGATGGCTTTGCCGGCTGCTGGTTTGCGGCCGCGATGCCGCTCGCAGATATGCTGATGGAATCCGATCATTACCGGGAGCATGCGCGAACCGCGTTGAATTACTATGCGGGATTTGTCCGTTCGCTCAATTGCTGGGGCACTCCAATGGACACGTGGAAGAGCGTGGACATGGAAGGTGTGCTGGCCTTCATTCAAGCGACGGCAGCCATGCATGAGTTGACCCGAGATGACCATTACCTGGAACTCGGTCGGCAAGGAGCCGAGTATGAATTTCTGTGGCGCTATGGATTTCGCACGCGGCCGGAGGTTCCGCCGTTGAAGGGATCTGGCTGGAATTCCTGCGGTGGTTCGGTGACTTCGGTTTCCAACCCCCACGTGCATCCGATGGGTTTGGTGATCACAAAACCGTTGCGGTATCTCGCGCGCAAGTTGAAGGATCCTTATCTGGAGCAACGCGCCGATGACGGCCTGGCTTGGGCGATGCAGAGTTTGGAATTATATCCGGACACAATGGGTTATGGCTGCTACGGGGTGCTCTCCGAACGCTTTTGTCCGAGTGATGGTTTGCTGATCGAAAGATTCGCGGACACTGGCGCTCCGTCCTCGACGTGGTGGACATACAACGGCTGGGCCTCCGCCAGCGTCCTTGAAGCGATTGGCGAAGAAATTCTTTTCAACTTAAAATAGACCCATCGTGCAGACTGAAAATCCCATTCTGAAAGGTTTCAATCCGGATCCCAGCGTCTGCCGTGTCGGTGGGGATTATTATCTGGTCACCAGCTCGTTCGAATACTTTCCGGGCGTGCCGATTTACCACAGCCGCGACCTCGTCCATTGGCGGCAGCTTGGCCATGTCCTCACGCGCGCCAGCCAGTTGCCGCTGCAAGGCGCGAAATGCTCGCACGGAATCTGGGCACCGACGATTCGTTTCCACGAGGGAACTTTTTACATGATTTCCACGAACATGACGCTTGGAGGCAACTTCGTGGTCACGGCCGCCGATCCGGCTGGGCCTTGGTCGGAGCCGGTGCTGCTCGATCAGGAGGGGATTGACCCTTCGCTTTTTTTTGAAGACGGAAAAGTCTATTTGACCACCTCGGAAAATCGCCAGTCGGAAATCAACCTCATAACCGGAAAACGACTTTCCGAAATTCACACGGTGTGGAAAGGAACCGGCGGCGGTTATATGGAGGCCCCGCACCTTTACAAAATCAATGGTTGGTATTATCTCATGGTGGCCGAAGGCGGCACGGGTCGCGGCCATATGGTCAACATCGCGCGTTCCCGCAACCCTTGGGGGCCATTTGCCGCCTGCCCGCACAATCCCATCTTGACTAACCGTGGAGTCGCCGGCCAGCCCCTTCAATGCACTGGCCACGGCGATTTGATTCAAGCTCATGATGGCAGTTGGTGGATGGTGTTCTTGGGCATCCGCGAAGTGTCGGGCCTCTTTCCGCGCGTGCATACGCTCGGGCGCGAAACCTTCCTCGCTCCGGTGACTTGGAATGCACAGGACTGGCCAGTGGTCAACGCCACGGGACATGCCGCTCTCGCCATGCCTGCCCCGCACCTGCCGCTACATCCGTGGCCGGCGGTTCCGGTTCGCGACGAATTTGAAACCGGAACGCTTGCGCCACACTGGGTGTTCTTGCGCAATCCTGAACCAACAAATTATTGCCTCAGCGACCGCCCGGGCTGGCTGCGATTGCGTGGATCGACTGCAACTTTGTCAGAGATCGCTTCGCCAACCTGCGTCCTGCGACGACAAACCGCCTATCAATGCCGCGCCGCAACGCTGATTGATTTCATTCCCCGAAGGGAATCCGATGAAGCCGGGCTCGTGGTCTTCATGAACAACGAACATTGCTATGCAGCGCGGGTGGTTTTGCGTGAAGGCCGGCGTTGCGTGGAATTGCATCGGCATGTTGGTGATTTACGGACAGTCTCCACGCCATTGGAAATTCCCCCGGGGCCGGTGGAGCTTGGATTTGCCGCTGATGAAATTCACTATCATTTTTACTGGCGGGCAGAATCAGGCGAGCGCAAGGTGCTTGGCGATGCCCGCATCCGCTATTTGAGCACGGAGGTTGCGGGCGGTTTCACGGGCGTGATGCTGGGCATTTACGCCACCGGCAACGGTCACGTCTGCGAATCGCCGGCAGACTTTGACTGGTTCGATTACGAAGCGACGCTATGACTGGCCTCGATAAAAATCTTAACTTGCCCGCGTTGCGTCTGGGCGTGAGGGCGCACGATTTTGGCCGCGCGCCGGCAGACGAATTGGCGGCACGCATCGCCGCCTCGGGATTTTCCTGTGTGCAACTGGCGCTCAACAAGGCCATCACGGGCTTGAATCTCCAAGCTGGCGAATTGACCGCCGACCTGGCGCGCAACATCGGCGGCGCATTCGCGCGGCAAGGCGTTGCCATCGAAGTGCTCGGCTGTTACGTCAATCCGATTTATCCCGATTTGAAAATCCGCCGCACGTTGCTCGATTATTTCAAGGATCATTTGCGTTTTGCGCGCGAGTTTGGCTGCGGTCTGGTGGCGCTCGAAAGCGGTTCGGTGAATGCCGAGTATTTGCCCCATCCCGCAAACCACGGCGACGAAGCTTTCGGCGCGATGTTGAACAGCCTGTCCGAACTCGTGACCGAAGCCGAGCGTTGCGGCGTGAGTGTCGGCTTGGAGGCGGTGGCGGCGCACACGGTTTCCAGCGCACAAAAAATGCGGCGCGTGCTGGACATCATCGGCTCCAAAAATCTGAAGGTGGTTTTTGACCAGGTGAATTTGCTTTCCAGGGAAAACGCCGGCGAACAAGCGCGTGTCATTCCCGAGGCGCTCCAGTTGTTGGGCGATGACATTGCGGTTTTTCACGCCAAGGACTTTGTGCTGGAGAACGGCACGCTCAAAACCGTTCCCGCCGGCCGCGGCCAACTTGACTATGTGCCTGTTCTTCAATTCATCCGCTCGCGCAAACCCGGCCTTGCCATCTTGTTGGAAGAAGCCGGCCCAGAAGTCGCAGGCTTAAGCGCACAGTTCTTGTTGAGTCAAATGTAACTCACACATGAAAATAAAATACGACCTCATAGCGTTCGCAGCCTTTCTTCTAAGCGTGGCTTCGCTTTCCTTCGCTGGAAATGCACCAGCAGCACCGGCCTCGACTTTGGAAATTATTCCGCGTCTTTTTCTGACGACGAACGATATTCAGCGACTGCGGCAACAGGCCAGTCTGCCGGAGTTGACAGCGGCTTATGCCGACTTGGAAACCAAGGCCAGCAAAAGTGTAACGCGTTGGCAAAAGGCATATCCTGTCATGCCACAGCCGAGAACCACCGCTGAACTCATAGCCATTGGCCGCCGTGACAACCCGATTCCGGAGTTCAAAACTTTGGCCACCGCCTTTACCCTGCATCCGACGCCGGAGTTGGGACAAGTGCTCCGCGAGCAGTTACTCGCCCGCATCGGCGCCCGCCAAATCCATCATTATTGGCGCGATGACGGGATTCACGAAGGCGAAAGTGCCATGCAATTTATGGAGGCTTACGACCTTGCCGCTGGAGCCGGGTTGCTGACGGACGAAGATCGTCGGGCAGTGCGGGATGAAATGCGCCAGTGCGCGCATTTCCTCGAAGGCTGGACATTGGATAACAATTTTTCCCAAGGCTACACGGAATATTATCGCAGCGTTTATTGCCTCAACTTTCACGTCTTTGCCTCCTCGATGATGGGTATCATCGCGATGTATTGGCCGGATATGCCGGAGTCGGCGGACTGGCTCAAGCAATCCCAATCACAGTTGCCAGAACTGCTCTTCACCGAGTTTGGCGTGGACGGTGGATACGGCGAAGGCTCGGCGCATTATTGGGCGTGCTCGTTCCGGCCACTTTTTCAATTCATGATCGCCAGCCGTAATCTGGGCGTACGGGATTATTTTTCCGACCCGGCAATCACCGATGCCATACGCCGCACGCTCGCCTGGCGGATGGCGTTGACCGCACCGGACGGTCGTCATGTCGCCGTGGGGGATTCCGACCGCGATTCGCTCGGTGCTGAATACCTGATGCAAGCCGGTGTCGAACTGAATGAACCGGAGTTTGTCTGGACCGGACGCACCATCGCGCAACGCGCCAGGAATGACTGGGTCCCCACCGAACCGTATGACCTCTTTTATTATGAAATGGCTGCACCTGCGGAAGCACCGACCAGTTTGTTCAATAACTTTCCTTTTTCCGGCTATGCCCTTTTCCGGTCGGGCTGGGGTTCGCTGGACAACTTTTTCATGCTCAAGTATGGCACCACTTACATTGGGCGTCGGGAAAATGAACAGCGCCTGATCATCTCCGGTCACGCCCACGCGGATGCGCTGGAAATGGAACTGCACTATCAAGGCATTCCCATGTTGGTGGATCCGGGCCGGCTTGGCCGATATCAGGATTACCTGACTTACGGAGGCTATTGCAAGGCAACCGTCGCGCATAACACCGTGGGTCTAGGAAATCCCTGGGGCTACAATCGCCTGGATGGCCGTTACGCCGAACATGTCCGGGCTCACGGACAGGAATTTCTGTATGAGGTTTCGCAGAACGATATCGGTAGGGCGGACACGCACCTGGTCGCCGTTGGCGATGTCGGCCAAATGGGCATCATCTCCGCAAAGTTGCAAACCTACGAGCGAGTGACCCAGCAACGCACCGTGGTTTGGTTTCGCGATTCCGGTGTGGCCGTGGTGCATGACCGCATGGAAAGCGATCAGGAACAGCCTTACGAATGGTATCTCAATCCGGTTGGCAAATTGTTGACCAAAGGACGCACCTTGACTTTTGGGGACGACACCGCGCGTCTAGACGTGATTCCGGTATTGCCGAAAAAGGTCGATTTCCAAATCGTCAGCCGTGGTGATTCCAATGTGCCACCTTATTACGTTTCGCTGTGCCCCAAGCCAGTCGCCAGTGCCATGACCAACCATCCCTACGCGGTTGAAGACCGATGGGGCCAATACACGCTGCTGGTTGAACAGTCCAAGGCCAAACAGACGACATTTCTGAACGTATTGGTGCCCTACACCGCCACCAATGCACCGTTCAAAGTCTCCGCGTTGGGAAGCGAAGGAATCACCGTGACCGGAGCGGATTCCACCTTGCTCGTTGCCGCCGGCAGCAACGACGATCCGGGCCTACTCGTCTCCGGGGATTTCGGCGTGGCACGACTCGCTCACAACCAGTTGGCAGGTTACGCCTTGCAGCACGGGCACGAACTCAAAATGGGCAACGAAGAACTGATCAAGGTGACACTTTTGAGCCAACCGTGGAAACCGTTTTTCGACAGCGCAGTCACCGCAGCAGTCAGTCTGCCGGACCACCGGGCGAGCTTCAGCTTTCCCCCCAGCCCGTCAGACTGTCAGCTCGTCATGTTCAATCCCAAATTGACTCCCGGACTGGAACCGCCGTTGCCAATTTCCGTGGCCGTCACGTTCCGCGTCAGCCAAAAACCAGTCCGCATCATTGCGTTGCGATCCGACATCCGATCCCCAGATTTGGACGGCTCCGCCTTTGACCGGAAAACCACGCCGTGGGCGAATGACCCGCACCAAGGTCATTACCTCCGCGAACAACTGAACTTCAAATACGACGAAATCAACAAGCTGGTGACCGTCCAATTGGACACGGGGTTCAGGCAACTGATTTGGCAATGAGACTCGCCAGCGATCACAAATTTGGCTTTAACTAAAATTTAAAAAATGATTCACCACACGATTCGACGCACGCCGCGCCCGCAGGACTTGATCGGCATGTCCACGCAGGAGCAGCGCGATACGTTTCAGATTTCCGGTCTGTTTCAAGCCGGCGAACTCGTCGCCCATTTCACCGACCTTGACCGGCTGTTCGTGGGCGGCGTGATGCCAACAGACAAACCGGTTGAACTGCCGAACCACAAAGAAACCGGCCGTGCGTTTTTCCTCGAACGTCGCGAGCTTGGCGCCATCAACATCGGCGGCGCGGGCAAAGTGGTTGCCGACGGTCATACCTATTCGCTGGAAAAACTCGACTGTGTTTATCTGCCGATGGGAACGAAAGCGGTTTCCTTCACGAGCGACGACCCGAAGAATCCCGCGATGTTTTATTTGCTCTCTTGTCCCGCGCACGCCGCGCATCCGGCGCGCATGATGAAGTCGTCCGAGGCCGCGCCGGTGAACCTCGGCGCGCAGGAGACGAGCAACAAGCGCATCATTTACAAATTCATCCATCAGGGCGGCATCCAGAGCTGCCAGCTGGTGATGGGCCTGACCGCGCTGGAGTCGGGCAACGTCTGGAATTCCTTTCCATCGCACACGCACTGGCGGCGCACGGAAATTTATTTTTACTTCGATCTTGGCGACAAAATTCTCTCGCACTTTTACGGTGAACCGCAGGAGACGCGGCATCTGTTCCTGCACAACGAGGACGTGGCGCTGTCGCCGAACTGGTCCATGCACTTCGGCGTGGGCACCGGCAACTACAAGTTCATCTGGGGCATGGCCGGCGAGAACCAAGTGTTCGACGACATGGACCAGGTCAAGCCGCTGGATTTGAAATAATTTTATGAGCACCAAAAAGTTCTCCAACAAAGTGGCCATCGTCACCGGCGCGAGCCGGGGCATCGGCCAGGCCATCCTCCTTGCCTTTGCCCGCGAAGGCGCGCATTGCGTCAGCGTGGACATCGGCGACCAGACCGAAACCGGCAACAAGGCCTCCGCGCTCGGCACGAAGTTCAACTGCTACACCGAGGATTTCGGCAAGCTGAACCAGAAGGCCGCCGCCGACCTCATCGCCAAGATCATCGCGGACACCGGCAAAGTGGACATCCTCGTCAACAACGCCGGCATCATCCGCCGCGCGCCCATCGTGGACCATCCCGAGGCCGACTGGAACGCGCTGCTCCAAATCAACCTCTCCGCGCCGTTCTTCCTGACGCAGGCCGTGGCGAAATGGTGGCTCACCACCGGCCGCGAAAAAGCGCTGGCGGACGCGCGGCTCAAGGTCGTGAACATCGCCTCGATGCTTTCGTTCCAAGGCGGCATTTTTGTGCCCGGTTACACGGCGGCCAAGAGCGGCATTGTCGGCATCACCAAGGCGTTCGCCAACGAGCTGGCCAAGGAACGCTGCAACTTCAACGCCATCGCGCCCGGCTACGTCGCCACCGAGAACACCCGCCCGCTCCGCGAAGACGAGAAGCGCAGCGAGTCCATTCTGGCGCGCATCCCAGAAAACCGCTGGGCGCAACCGGAGGACATTGCCGAGCCGATTCTGTTCCTCGCCTCGAAGGAAGCCGATTACATGAACGGCACCATCATGAACGTGGACGGCGGCTGGCTGGCAAGATAAAATTATGACCGATCAAATCATTGGAATAATCCAGACGGGACGGATCGTCCCCGTGGTGATCATTGAGGATGCAGCCTCAGCCGTGGATTTGGCGGACGCATTGTGGGAAGCCGGGCTGCGAGTGATTGAAATCACCTTCCGCACGACAGCTGCCGCCGAGGCCATCAGCACTCTCGCCGCCAAACGTTCCCAAATGCTGGTTGGGGCGGGAACGCTTCTGACACCTGACCAAGTGCGCCAAGCCAAAGACGCCGGAGCAAAATTCGGCGTGGCACCTGGCTTGAATCCCCATGTCATTGAAGCCGCGCAAAATGTTGGGCTGGACTTTGCGCCCGGCGTAGCGACTCCGTCGGAGGTCGAGTTGGGGCTGAAACTGGGCTGCAATCTGCAAAAGTTTTTCCCAGCCGAACAAGTTGGTGGCGCTAACATGCTAAAAGCTTTGGAGGGTCCCTACGGGCACACCGGAATCCGTTTCGTACCCACCGGCGGCATTAACCCGTCCAACATGAATAATTATCTGGGGCTGAAAAGTGTCGCCGCCATCGGCGGCTCGTGGTTTGTGGACAAGAAACTGATTGCCGCCCGTGACTGGAAAGCCATCACCCAACTGACCCGATCGGCACTCTCGGCTACACAATATTAATCGCTTTTCCCACATTGTTAAAGATTCTTGAAAGCAAATTAATACAATGCCACTCATAGATAAACCATTGCCGGAGCTTCGAAAATATCAGGGCATCAATCCCAAGCCGGCGGATTTCGATAACTTCTGGGACAAGGCGCTGGCCGAGATGCGGCAAGTAGACTCACAAGTCGAGCTGCGCCCGTCAACCTTCACGGCACCATTTGCTGAATGTTTTGACCTTTTCTTTACCGGCATCGGCGGGAGCCGGATTCACGCCAAATATTTGCGCCCCAAAAAATCGGCCGCGCCCCATCCGGCGGTGCTGCGGTTTCATGGTTATGCGGGGGCTTCGGAGGATTGGTCGGATTATTTGAGTTACGTCGGCCTTGGTTTTTCAGTGGCGGCACTGGATTGTCGCGGCCAAGGCGGCCTCAGCGATGATTTGGGCGGAACTCACGGCAGCACCTTCAAGGGCCAGATTATTCGTGGGCTGGATGATGTCCCGGAAAAACTCATGTTTCGCCAGATTTTCTTGGATACGGCACAGCTTGCAAAAATCGTGGCCGGCTTCCCGGAAGTAGATCCGAACCGGCTAGGAGCGGCGGGCGGATCGCAGGGTGGCGCATTGTGCATCGCTTGCGCGGCGTTGGTGCCAGAAATCAAGCGGCTCGCGCCGATTCATC